>Ga0325410_1000163_pt1 | contig 65100 bp, 30 predicted proteins | sample PopdelMetagenome_16_FD_206182 | JGI IMG/M metagenome (GOLD analysis project Ga0325410, IMG submission 206182) | Populus deltoides microbial communities from Bellville, Georgia, United States - Xylem-PdIQD-R3 | ecosystem: Host-associated > Plants > Phyllosphere > Stem > Wood/Secondary xylem... | reverse complement strand
AGTAAAACCTTTTCACCTTGACATAATTAACTTAGCTAAACATAATGAAGAAGAAAAACATAAATAAACAACATAAGAACATAAACATGATATAAGTTAACTAATTATAGGAAAGGAAATGAAAAAACATAAACAAGAGATTAATATAACATGAAAGAAAACTTGAACATTACAAAGATATAAAGAAAGAAAGCAAGAACATGATCTTGATCTGAAAACCAAGATGACTAAATACATGGCAAATGTCTCATTTTATAGGCTAAGATGTGGAACTATTGCTTGGTGGACTAAGGAAATAGTTGGTGGCCAACCATTGATTTGGTGGCTGGTTTTTGACATTATTGGCTGCTGGTTCTTGAAATTGTTGGCTGATTTTTGATATTGTTGGCTGGCCAAAACGTCATTGCTAACATCAGAATTTGAGCCCTTTGTTCCATGAAAATTGTGGGCAATTGTCTCAGCTTTCCAGCAAAAAAAACCAGAGCTCATTTGGACTTCTAGAACTCAAGATATGAGCTGAAAACCGAACAGTGTTTGAGCTGCAGGACAGGTTCCGACTTCTCCGTTGTTTCTAAGATTTGAACTTGAAAACGGCAGAATTGAGTCTTGGACCCTCATGAAAGTTTTAGGTCTATGTCTTATCTTTCCATCCATATAAAGTGGACCTAAATCCGAGTTCTACAACTCCAGTTATGATCAAATAACCGAATGGTGTTCCAGTTTGGAATTGAACCAGCATCTCTTCTCTTAGCCTAGTTCTCTTTTTGTCTCTTCACTTTCAATAGTTAATCACATTAATCAATCTTTTGAATTGTGAGATATACCTGCATTCAAAACAAGCATTTACCATAAATTAAAGATATATTATATTATCAGACTTGTTATTATAAAACATGCTTTAGTTAGGGAATTTAACGATACTTTAATGCAATACGATGATATAAAGTCTTAATAAGAATGCACTTTTAAGTACTAATCATTAAGCAGCATAGTTTTTATATAAATTTGATAACAAGACATGACATAATTATTTCTAGATTAAGAAGTCATTTATTTTTTCATACCTATTCCTTTAATCTTCAATTCTTTTGTTACAATTGTGAGATCTCTTCCTACGAGATCATTTACTATTATAATGGTTATTTGTTAAAATATTTTTTATTTTTTACATTATTATATCAAAATGATTTGAAAGCACAAAAAAAAATTTAAAACAAAGAAAAAAGTAAAAATTTTTAATTTTTTTAAAATATTTTTAAAATTAAAAAACAAACAAATTCTAATGAATACATTTCGTACCAATGTAATAGAATTTCTTTTTTTTTTTTGCCATTATTATAGCTCCTTTCCTCATTAGAATTTATGCAATATCAGAAATATGTTTTTAGATTTTTCAAGAGGAAGGATGGGGGATGAGAGGGAGGGGTTTGGAAGGGAATACAAGGGTTTTCTATGAATATTAAAATATCTATTGTTAAAACAACAAGCTTCTATTACAAAGTTTTGGTGGATTTTTACTTTCTAATTTATCAATTTATTTATTCGTTTTTTTTTAATTTTAATTAATACAAGTATATTGGGATATTTGATATGATAATGATTTTGTTAACTTTATGGGTTCCATATGGGGAACAAGTCCGTGTCATTTTGTGAGCTTGGCCTTCCGAAGCAAGTTCATGGCTTGTTAGCTAACTAGACATGTCACCTCATTCAAATATATATTTCTTTTTTCTTTTTTTTATTCAAATAATTCCGTGGATATAAAATAGAGAGTTCTAATAGAATTTGCCAGAAATTTGTATCCATCTATAGGAGCATATTAGAGCAAAAAAAACAAAAAAAAAAATGATTTCAAGGCTACTAAACTCGTTCCTTTTTATCTTGTGTGCCCTTTGTTCCATCAACTACTTCGAGAACCCCACGGCCTCTGGCTTCACAAATGAAACAGACCGAGAAGCTTTGCTAGCCATGAAGCATCTCGTCTTAAGCGATCCTTTCAGAGCTTTGAGCTCATGGAATGCCTCGCTGCATTTCTGTACTTGGCATGGTGTTGCATGCGGTTCCAAACATCAAAGAGTGATTGCTCTGAATCTTTCATCACTGCAACTGGCAGGTTTCTTGTCTCCACACATAGGGAACCTTACCTTCCTTAGGAGAATCGATCTCAGTAGGAACAACTTTCATGGATCAATTCCAGAAGAAGTCGGACAGCTGTTTCGCCTACAGTACCTCTCTCTCTCAAATAACTCTTTCCAGGATGAACTTCCGGGAAATCTAAGCCATTGTTCAAATTTGAGATTCTTGGGTATGGAGAGAAACAACCTTACAGGGAAAATTCCTAGCGAGCTGGGATCTTTGTCTAATCTAAGAGCACTTGGCCTCCTCATAAATCATTTGACAGGTTCAATCCCTCGTTCATTTGGGAATCTCTCTAGTCTCGTCTCACTTTCTCTGAGAGAGAACAATCTTGAAGGAAGCATACCTCTTGAATTTGAACGCCTGTCCAGGTTAGCATATCTTGACTTGTCCTTCAACAATTCGTCAGGTATGGTTCCGAAAGAGCTTTACAATATCTCATCCTTAAGCACTGTTGCCATGGTCTCTAACAATTTAAGTGGTCGCCTCCCCCTTGATTTAGGCTTGACACTACCCAATCTCGAAACTCTGTATCTCGGACTAAACCGGTTCCTCGGACCTGTTCCAGCATCCATAGTTAATCCTCGGGACTTGAATACCTTGATTTAGCTTCTAATTCCTTTTCAGGGCCAGTGCCAAAGAATTTAGGAAGCCTACGTTATCTTCAAATCCTGAATTTTGGTCTTAACAAAATTGGTGATAAGAATAACAATGACTTGACTTTGCTCACCTCCTTAACCAACTGTACCGATCTAAAAGAGATCTATCTTTACAAAAGTAACCTTGGAGGTTTATTGCCAAACTCCATAGCAAATCTCTCGACCAATCTCTATTACTTGGTAATGTGGGGCAACTACATCACTGGAACCATTCCTACCGAGATTGGAAATCTTAAAAGCTCGCAGACTCTTGATTTGGCTGATAACATGCTCACGGGAAGATTACCTGAATCTATTGGGAAGCTAGTCATGTTAAAAGAGTTCTACGTTCACTTGAATAAAATCTCGGGGGAAATTCCATCCGCTTTGGGAAACATTTCTGGATTACTTAAACTAGATTTGGGAGTGAATTTTCTTGAGGGAACCATACCTGTTTCTTTGGCTAATTGCACAAGCTTAAACTTTTGGACATTTCACACAATCACCTTAGCGGGTTCATACCTGAAAAGATCTTTAGTCTTTCTTCCCTCACGCTTGGCCTTCTTTTAGGATCAAATAGATTAAGTGGACGATTGCCAAGTCAAGTGGTTAACATGAGAAATCTCATTCAATTGGATGTTTCAAGAAATAAAATATGTGGAGAAATCCCAAGTACTCTAGAGACTTGTCTCATGTTAGAGACTCTCAACATGAGTGGTAATTTCCTCAGAGGCACTATTCCTTCCACTTTCAAGAAACTAAGAAGTATTCGAGTCCTAGACGTTTCCTGCAATAATTTGTCTGGGCAGATTCCAGAGTTTCTTGCTGATTTGCCATTCCTTTCTAATCTAAACCTGTCCTTTAACGAGTTCGAGGGCAAAGTGCCAGCTGAAGGAGCTTTCGAGAATGCTAGCCAATTTTCCATTGCTGGAAATAACAAGCTATGTGGAGGAATCAAGGCGATTCAATTGCCTGAATGTCCAAGAACGAAACAACACAAGCGTTTTTCAAAGAGAGTAGTAATCGTTGCAAGCAGTGTTGCTGTCTTCATTACGTTGCTTCTAGCATGTATTTTTGCTGTTGGATACAGGAAACTATCAGCCAATAGGAAACCCCTTTCAGCTTCAACCATGGAGAAGAAGTTCCAAATAGTTTCCTATCAAGACCTTGCTCGTGCCACTGATGGGTTCTCTTCTGCCAACATGATTGGTGATGGAAGATATGGCTCTGTCTACAAAGGAATTCTCGGTCCTGATGGTCAAACCGTCGCCATAAAGGTGCTCAAACCTGAACAGCGAGGAGCCAACCGTACTTTTGTGGCTGAATGTGAAACATTAAGGCGCATCAGGCATCGGAATCTTGTTAAAATTGTCACTGCTTGCTCGAGCATTGATTTCAAAGGCAATGACTTCAAAGCTTTGGTATTTGATTTTATGCCCGGTGGAAGTTTGGAGAGCTGGTTGCATCCAAGTACAGTGGAGTCACAAAACTCGAAAAGATTGAGTCTACTGCAAAGGATTAGCATGTTGATCGATGTGGCATCGGCATTGGATTATCTTCACAACCATTGTGATGAACAAATTGTCCACTGTGATCTAAAACCAAGCAACATCCTTCTTGACAATGACCTTACAGCTCATGTGGGTGATTTTGGCCTTGCAAGGATTCTTTCTGCAGCCACAGGAGAAACCCCTTCAACATCGACCAGCTCACTTGGCGTAAGAGGAACTGTTGGATACGTGGCACCAGGTAAAATAATATGCAATTACCCTCCCTCATGACTACTGTTAAGCATATTCATGAATTCTAATTCCATTCAAGTTTAATTTAAATTGCTCGAACTTCAAAATAATGTTATGATATGCTCTAGTTTCTATCTAACTTTACTGTGTTTTGGTTCCTAAGCAAAATATGATTTCAATCAAAATATATTTTTTTCATTCTAAGAGGAAGTATTGACAGTAATTGTCTTATTTGTATCTTGAATTGCAGAATATGGTATGGGCGGACAGGTTTCAATAAGTGGTGATGTGTATAGCTATGGCATCCTCCTTCTGGAGATGTTTACAGGAAAGAGACCCACCGACAGCATGTTCACGGGCAACAATAGCCTCCATAATTTCGCTAAAACAGCTCTTCCTGATCAAGTATCAGAGATCATCGATCCTCTGCTTAAAATTGATACCCAACAGCTAGCCGAGTCGAGCAGAAATGGTCTCAGTAGCAGTAGGGACAAGATAGAGGGCTGTTTGATATCAATCTTACAAATTGGTGTCCTATGTTCTGTTGAGCTTCCAAGTGAACGAATGGTCATAGCAGAAGTTCTCTCTGAACTTAATAAAATTAGGAAAATTCTCTGCAGCAAGTAGAGAGATCTCAAGCCATGACTGCGATTGCTCTTGCAATTTTCTGTTGTAATGCATGACACGGATTTATTCTGAACTTACTTCCCTAGCTTTACTACTTGATTTGGGTGCTGTACTGCTATTATATGTTATGTTTTAGCGACTGATCTCTGGAAATCATGAGTGAGGAGCCGACATGTAAATTTCTCCGTAGACAGGGTGCATCAAAATACAAGAGTTATATGATCAAGCCCTATCAATTGCCTATGATTTGTCTTGTTGATTCATTTAGCACCAGCAGAGGAATTCCATCCTTTTGATCTGCAGCTTAATTCATCATGGAGTTCATCCTCATCTTCCAAGCTTGTTTCTTCGTTGAAGCTCATCCATCAGCAGATGTGCAACTGATTTGTAACCCATATCTCGAGCTTTTATGTCATTCGTATGAAAGGAAACCAATACCATATCATCAACCAACTATATTAGCTCGTTAACAGAAAAGGAATTGATAGTAATTATATTCATATGCAAATGAAAATATAAATGCCAGAAGATAAACCTTTGAAAATTGCTAGCCCAGTTGGAGCCATCTTTCGCTTGCGTAAGCAAAACGAACTATACACGAATAAAAGATTAAAAATGAGAAACGACAGGTTTCCAATTGATAAATTTCAAAAGATTACTTGGTGATTCTGCAATAGCAAATACATTTAATCATAGCTCTAAATTAAAATTGAAAACATAATCATTCGTACCTGTTACAAATCCAATAAGGATTAGTTCCTCTTTCTTCTACGCAATGAGGGCACATCCACTTCTTATTTTCTCTCACCTCCTCTATGTCTACCAAAACATCATCACAGTAGGGTTAGATGATTCCATTATTTTTGTTGACACAAACATTTTGCATATCATCCTCCTATATGAACATTTTTGTAGTCTTAGGAGCTTTAAAGACCATAACTAGGTTTTTAAGGCTGCTAACACTAACAGGACTAAGTGGTTTTGTACCAGCTGGTTCTTTTTTGGTGGAAGGACTCACCTTCACCATACCTGACCTTGAGACAACCTCGACAGAAAACACCAGTTGGAGAATGACAACATGAACAGTCTGTTTTTCCTGCTTGGAACATAAGAATTTAAAAAGTACAGACCATTATGGATTATAGAGACTGGTTCATTTATAACTGACTTATGCAAGGATAAACATCAAAATACACAAAGCATTCTAAAGCTACCTATGCATGGTTCATCAGGATCAAGGTTACTGCAGCGCTTGCAATCTTCTTCGCTACACAATGTCTTTTGCCTGCATTTGTGTGTAATTAGATTCACATTAAAATAACCATCATGCTCTATTTTGACTTGACTTGCCAGGTTGAACGGTTAGCCAAAACTAGTTAAAGCATAGAAAGGTCGAAGACATGCTGAATTCAAAGACAGTGCTAGTTAGAAAATTAGTAACGTGTACAATATTCACATATTCCAGTGTGATGTCACATCGTTTAAAAAATTCCTTGCGACTTCCAGGCCACGAAGCTCAAAGGTTCCCTTTTTAACTAGTTGCCCACTTGTTTTCGAGATTCAAATGTTTATGTGGCTTCATAATGGATTGTTCTTGAGGTTCAAATGATCGTTTTTGTTTACTTAAAAAGTGCCAGAACAATTATTTATGCAAAAGACCGTAAGAAAAATATATGCAACTGAGGAAGTCACATAACCATTTGAATACTTGGTCCCCCACTTATCAAATATCCTAGTCTTTTTTACTTCCATTCTTTTTCTCCCACTAAATAGAATAGTTTTTATCCTTAGAAATAGCATCGCTTAATTGATTTAACCAAGTGAGAGCTTTTTGGGTCTGAAAGACCTAAATAATTAATGCCTTTTGGATTATACCAAAACCAAGAATTTGGTACTTTTTGAACCCAAAAGTCCTTTACAATATAAGTACTTTCAAATTTCAATTGCAATTATACATGCAGTATAGAATGGTTGTGAAATGGGACTTAGGACGCTTATATTATGGAACATTACTTGTAACTGAGTGTGCTCTTTCTATATGTTTCAATCTTTGCCATTCTTAAATAGCTATGATATAATTATGTAAAATGCACTAAAATTTAGGGTGAAAAGGCACCAAATAGATGCCTTTTGTAGCATACTAAATGCATCAAAATTTGAAGATCTTTCAACCCTAAGCGCTTTACAATCGCACTTCTAATCACAAAATCTAACAGAGATATTTATTTCAATCATCTTATATAACCCATAACCCATTTCGAAGAATTTCCATGGCCCTCAATAAAATAATTAACATAACAATTCAAATGAGCTAACAAGAAAAAAAAAAAAAAAAAAAAAACTGTAGCAGGATGGATTTTGTACCTGCAAAAATGGCAGCAAATCCCAAAAACAGAGTTATAGATCGTGCCTCTACCCTTACTACTACATCGCTTAGCAGAAGCCTCCGGCGAAAGTTGAATCTGCATCACACCCTTTACCTTCACTAACGGAGCATTTGCAGGCCTTTTCTCATCTTCTTCCTCTTCACTCTCATCACCAACCTTCACTTTTCTCATCACAACTAACACAAAAGGAACACACACAAAAAACCCGCGTCAAATCCAACAACCCATTATTTTAATTTTGATAAAATCATTGAGGAAAAAAAACAGAATACCTGCTTTGATGGGTTCGGTGGAAATTTCTTTCAAGCGATTAGACCGACGCAAAGAAAGATTATTACTGTACTGTGTTGATGATTCGACGGAGCTGATCCTCTTCAATCGATCAGATCGTCGCAAGATTGCGGTCTCGTAAACTCTTTTAGTCCATTTCCTTCTCTCCCATTTCGGAGAAGAAGAAGTAGTTAAGGATCGAAGATCAGAGAGTGTTTTGTGTATTCCAAGCGATTGTAATCGAGCCTACAATTATTAATAATAACAGTTCAGTTAAATCATTGGTTCTTACAAGAAATCAAAGAAACAAAGCAAAAATCCTGAGAGCATTACCTGGTTCTCTAAGATGCGTGCGTTTCTTAGATCTTCATAGTCGGATTTGCATTTAAGCTTCCCCATTTTCTTAGAAAATTCAAGATTTCTTTCTGGTTTGAGGGAGAGATAGAGAGAGAGGGGTTTTCTTTGAAGTCCTCGTTTCTAACGGTCAAGAGATATTTGAATGTTCAAATTTTCAATTTCTATCCAGATTTATCTGGCCCCGGTAATTAAAAGGGCTTAGGTTGAATATTTTTAAGCCCATTTATAATCATTATAATTACCGATCAGCTTGGGTAACAAAACAATTTGATTTATTGAGAATATAATAATAGGTTTTTTTTAAGTTTATTTTATTTAAAAATATATTAAAATCATATTTTTTATTTTTAAAAGTTATTTTTGACACTGGAGCATTAAAATAATCTAAATATATAAAAAATTAATTTTAAATGAAAATAAATCAAATTTTAGAAAACATTGAACATCCCTAAAACACTAATTTAAAATAAAAAAATTAAATCATTAAATCAACTCATAAGTCATCGAGTTAATTTGAGTTATTGATTATTTAAGAATGTGATAGCTTGTTTTTTAATGTATTGAGAGTGTGGTAGTTTATATTTGTTATTGTATTTTTAAAGTATGTTTTACTTAAGAAAAGTTAAATTAATGATTTTTTTAGTGTTTTTTTTATAATTTTAATATATTAATATTAAATATAAAAAAATTCAAAAAAAATACTATATTGATGCATTTATAAAAAAAAAATATTTTTAAAAAACATTGTACATCATAATATTAAAAATATTATTTTATTTTTTATTAAAAAATCTCTTTCATATTAATTCTATTGAGTTTGGTTAGGTTTTATGGGATCAATATTTGAGTGAATTTAACTAGAAATTTAACTCAAAGTTAAGTTATGTTTCTTAAAGTTTTCAATCAAGCCCACCAAAACATTTCAAGTCTAACAAGTAAAATTCAATTAAGCATGGGTAATGAATTTTTCATTGAAACAAATTGGTATATTTGTAAAAAAAAATTATTATAAACTTTATTGAATTTAAATTTAAAATAATAATATGGAGGAAAAACACAATTATAATAAGGGCAACAAGGGGCTTGCTCCCTTAATTGTTTTTTCAAAATATTTTTTTATATTAAAATATTAATATAATAGCTTTACAGGGTTAATTTTCTTTGTTAGCTACTAATTGATCTAAGCTCTTTTTTTTTCACAATTATCCCTGCTTCTCTCCTTTCTATAAAATTTCTCTTCAAGCCCTAAGTTATTAATTAGTTAAGCAAGTAACATCTTATATTTTATGCTTGAAGGAAGTTTCTTTTATCTTTTCTATTTGTTTCATTATCTAATTTTAGTTTTATTTCTTTATAATTATTTATTGAAAATGTTAAGGTTTATAATAATTTATGGGTTTGTTAAATTAATATGTGTATGGGTAATATTATATGCTAATGGATATGAATTGAAATGCATTTGCTGAATTGATAAGTATTTTGCTATAAATTTCGTATGAAAAATGACAGTGATAAATTTACTAGTGATTAAAAATAAAATACAAGACAACTAAAAAAATTACAGACATAATAGATAAATTAAAAAGAAAATATTTAATATTTATGTTTAATCCACTTGTACAAAACAACAAGTCAGCAAGAACAACATCAATTTGTGACAATCCTTTTAAGTTATGAATTTAAATGTTATGTACTATATGTCAGCATAGAATTTTTGCGAAGATCTTTCTTAGTCCTTGAAAGATTAGAAATAGATAAATGAAAGTTTGTTGTATATATTGAGAAAGATATTTTTAAATAGATTAAAAATAAAATCATTATGAAGCAATTTTAAAATATAAAATTTTGAAAAGAATAATTATAATGTAAGTTTTTTAATTTTAAAAATATTTTTAAATTAATTTTATTTGACTTGAGTTAGTACATATATTTCAAATTAATTTTTTTATATAATACATGTCTATATAATATATAATATCAAATTTTTTTATTAATTTATTTTCTCGTTTAAAAAATTCTGGCTTCGTGTGTGTGTGTATAAACAATTAAGCCCAACTATTTATTTGAGGCTTAACTTTATTCCCGGATTCTGATATCGGTCTCATTTTTCTTTCTTTGGATATAAAGAGTCCAGAAACCAAAAGACACGAGTTTGCATTGCAAAAATAGATTCAAGTAACTTTCTCATCACATCACTCTTCGGTTCTTTTCTCTTTTTTTTTTTTTTTTTCTCATTTGGATAGAGATTTTGCTTACAATATGCCCAATAGCATTAAGGAATCTGCTCTTTTTTCCTCTTCTTTTTTTTTTTTTTGGAATTTATTCCCTTGTGACTATAATTTAATAATTTTCTTTGTAGATGCCATTACCTCGTTATTCTGAAGAAAAAGGGTTGAGTATATGCACAGAGACACCAGCCTCTAAGATTTTATCGAAATTATTAAATCTACCCGATTTGATTCAATAAGTCGATTAAATTACATCAAGTTTATTTCAAACTGTTTTTGTAAAAAATAGATGAATATAAAAAAAAAAACTAAAACTATATGGTTTTGAACAAAATAAATACCTTAAATCGATTGAGTGATCCATAATTATTAAATCTAGCTTAATTCAATAAATCGATGAAGCTATATCAAGTTTTATTTCAAATTGTTTTTGTAAAAAACACATGATTAAATCAACTTTTTTATAAAAAGAAAAAAAAAACCAAAACTATATGGTTTTGAACAAAATAATGTCTTAGATTGATCCAATGACCCATGAGTTAACGGACTGATCCAATAACCAGGACTTTTAAACCGAGTCAAACCCATATCCATGGATATTACAAGCATGTGTATTTTTTCTAATGCAACTTGTGGTCTATCTTTATCAGCTTTCCTGGCGCTCTTCAATATCATATTGCCAGTTTCAATCTAACCATGACAACTCCTTCGATTTTGTCCATCGGAAAGGGAAAGAAATCTACCACTACCACCAATCTTTGTCGAGCTGATCAAGTCATAGCTACTCCGTCAACGTGGTCCGTCCATCAATTACAGAACTACCCTACCACTACTTGTTATCAGGCCAAAATGTATTCTTTACCTAAAAAGTAGTTTTAGCAACTAGACATGTTACTCATTACAGGTGGAGCAAGGCTTTAAGCCTTTTTACCTGCCTTTCCAGCCTTCTGGGACCAAAGATGTTTCATGGTTTCTTAGAGATGGAACCAGGAAGTAAGTTGCGGTGGCTCTGTGAACAGGAACCGAAGATTTTTAAGCCACGAAAATGGTATGGATCATGACTTTTTATCACCGTGATGTCGATATCCCAATTGTAATCAACCCTAGCCCAGCCATGCTCAACTGTCATTTGAGACTGGTATTTATAGGCCTTATCAACACTAGCTGATCACAGAGGAAGAGCAACAAAAAGACACTGCTACAACAGCCTACAGCATAGTTGAAAACAAAGTCCTCTGTAGTGTTGTCTTATATAATTGGAAGCAGTCACCAAACTATATGGTATTACCTGAAAATGAAATTGTATGCAAGATTTGCAAAAGCAGTATACAATTATCATGCAGAGAGCCAGTGAAAGTCTTTTTCTTCTTTTGCCTCAGTAATGTTGATATTAGATTTTGTGTATATCTAATCACCGGAGAGAAATGACTTTATCTGTTAGGGATCCGGTTGATTTGTGTTGTTTATGAGGTCTTCTGTATTACTGGATGGACGTGTCTCTTGTTGTGCTCTTCTTTTGGTAAATTTCTCTGGGAACGGATCTGCCAAAGCATTGTTATAAAGAATTCAAGCAAAATCAATCTACAAGTCTCTTCATCGCCAGCCTGCATTATTATTTTTTATCCATGAACTGCTACAGACCAAGTCGCCGAACCATCTCCGTCACCAAGGGCAGCAGTGGCGAGCAGAAACAGGCATTTCGCGTGTAAAGAACTCATAAGCCCTTCTTTTGGCATTGGCCTGCAGAAGCAGGCATTTTGTGTTTAAAGAACTCAAAATCCCTTCTTTTGGCATTGGCCTGCAGAAGCCTGCAGAAACAGGCATTTTGTATTTAAAGAATTCACAAGCTCTTCTTTTGGCATTGGCCTGCAGAAGCAGGCACTTCGTGTTTAAAGAACTCAAAATCCCTTCTTTTGGCATTGGCCTGCAGAAGCCTGCAGAAACAGGCATTTTGTATTTAAAGAATTCACAAGCTCTTCTTTTGGCATTTGCCTACATTTTGGTGTTCAAAGAATTCTCAAGCTCCTGTCATTTTTAGCAGAGCCGTCTTTGGGATGTGCTTGGTTGGTAATAGATACGTAAATTTTAATTATCTCCGAAATTTTGGAACAAGAGCACGTGGTAAAGAATCGAGCTTATTGCTTGAAAGAATCAATGAATCAAAATTTGTACACCAACTAAAAAAGACGACCACCATTTGCACTTCATCTACAAGATGCTCAGTAACTTATTCTAGGTTGAAAACCCTATGGCCGTTGACAAATGTTCAATTTACAAGCAGTTGCTGCATTTGTTCCTGGTTTCCTAACTTTGTGCTCGGAGATTTCGACTTTGTTGCCTAAATAATTCTTCTAAAGCTTCTCGCATCCACCAATTATGGCAAACTTCTCTAGCTTCATTAATAGAAACCTGATAGAAAAGAGCAGATACATTGCTAGATCAGATCCCATCCTCTTAAACAATTGCATAAAAACAATCGATCAACACCATGACAGCATACGTTAACACATACCCATCTTCGTTTTCGGATATTTTTCTCCGGCCAACAGTCTAATTCTTTTTGAACAAGCAGAGGAAACATGTAACTCTCATGCATTATGCAACTCCTTTTACTCTTGTAATGCCATGGGCCTAATTTATCCTGCAAAGGCAATATCAAAAAAATCAATTAGATTTCAATAGAAGGCATCGACTGCAACAATGAGAAACTTTAATGTAATGATGGATTGCATGTACTAACCTGAACAACACCAATAACTCCTGCTTCCTCCTCGGTCTCTCGCTTCGCTGCCTCTTCCATACATTCATCATTTTCCCATCCTCCCTGTTCAATATACAGCAGACTATTAGTTAAGAGAAAAAAGAAATGACTAAACACAGTTATCTTAAAAACCAAATGGTGATAACGAGCCTGTTGGTGTAAGCAACATAGTATTAGTACCTTTGGGAACAACATTCCTTGACCATTTTGCGCACTAATGACAAGGACTTCTAAATCTTCAACTGAAGTTGGTTCCTGTGATTTCTTGTATCTAAATGGAATGCACCTACATAATTTTAAAAACAAAATAACGAAAGAAGATCAGATCATAATTTGACCAATTAAAAGTGAAAGAATCTCTCTTTTTTCAACAAAATAAAATTCAAATGAAAAAAAACGATTAAAAAAAGATAAATCCAAGCCAAAATCGATATCCTAAAAGTCTAAAACATCAAAACCATGAAGGCAACAGATCAAAACTATATATATATATATATATATATATATATATATATATATAAAATCAAGTTCAACAAATTTAACTCGAGATTGTAAAGAGTTTCCAAATGTTTTAGCAAAGATCAAGCAAACATATTTAATTAAGGAATTACCAAAAACCATAAGATATGAAAGAAAAAAAGGAAAAAAGAAAACTCACCCTACAACAAGGCGATAGCCTTTCTCATAACGCTGAAGATGTCTGCCAGTACGAGAAACCAAAGCGACCATATTCTCAATTTGCACAGGCAAACACTTTGATGGGATTTTAATAAGAAATGGGAAAAGAAAGTTGAGGAGATTTGTTAAGTTTGTGAGGTAGAAAGAAAAGCACCTCATGTTTATGCCACACAAGAGACTCAATACCAGATTTCTGGTGAAGGTTTGATTTGTTTGACAGTAACCTCAAATTATACAACCCTAAATTTGCTCTTCTTTTTCTTTCTTTCTTGAAAACTAAACACGGGTTCTCTCAAAAGGGATTTTGCTGTACTTGGAGAAGAGATTGTTTTGGTAGGAAACGGAGAGCATTTGATGCTACAATGATTACCGCGAACAAAAAGTTCAGACAAAAGTATGTGGATAAGAAACAGGGAGGTTATTTGATGCTCTTAAATAGAGATTTTGCAGTTCGGAGAAGGAGGGAGAGACAGGGAGGAAACTGCTGTATGGCTTTTGTCTTGATAAGTGGACAGACGCGCACTTTGTGATGGTGAGCATAACTCGATTCGAAAGTGAAATATTCAATAAGAACACTCCTTTTTATTTAGCATGAGGATTATCTTGTTAATTATTAATTCTTTGACTGACTTTCGTTTGTGCTCGCGTTGCTTATTTCTTGGATCGCTTGTCTGGGACTGCAATTTTGACAGCCTCTTCATGGATTGACGGGGTCAGAGAGCTGTTTTCGTCTGCAAGAGTCAAAGATAGAAAAAAAAAATACATGATTTATTCAAATAAGAAGATAGAAGTGATGTCGTTTAATCCCATAAATGTTTACCAAATATATATTATGGGTGTTAAAAAAAATGACTGATATAAGATATTTATACTATCTAGTCTAACTCATTAAAGTTATATAATTTAGATATTATAAATAATAGTGGATAAAACAACTTGAAAATATATATATTATAAGAGTTTGGTGACAAGCCGGGATTTTTGAAACTCGATCAACTAAACCTAACTTGTATATCATATAAAGCCTACTAACAATGTGGATATTAAAAATTAATTTGTTGGCTTAACTTATTGAGCTCAAATCTTAATTCTAGTTAATCACAACTTGTGAAAATTATTAATATAACACCAACCCATGGATTATGACATATCTATAAAAGATTTAGTTCAGCCTAATATATCCAATTTACTCGGGTTTAAAATATTTGAATGGGGTAGGTGTATAATTTATAAAATAATAGAAATTAAATTGGGTATAATTATAGACCTAAACTCAACCCTAACTATATACATGAACACCCTTATATATGGATAAATAATTTATAATTTTTCAATGTATATCTAAAAGGTTTGTATACTATTTGTCTATGATGATCTTCATTAACTTATTTGATAAATGTAAAATATTTTATTTTTCATGACAATGTATTTAATAAAAATTAATTATAAAAAAAACTATGTGCACCTTCTATCTCTCCTAACCTCCATTACTATCAATAATAAACAATATGATAACTCTAAGAGGTAACTTAACTGGACATATTTTAAATTTGCTTTTCAAATATCACAAATTCGAGTCCTTTTAGAACTATTAGAGATTTACATGGTCGTTAACTTCATGACTCATACACCCATGTTAATAAAAAAATAATAAACAATAAGATTTAATATTTAGAATAGATTACCTCACTAAGCATTCCATTATCAACAATCTTACTCGAGAAGAATTGTGCATCATCACATAACTCATTTATAAAAACAAATTTTAATCTATAATTTGATAATTTTTTTTTTACAAGAAAAGAACAATATAAAGAAAATCAAATCCCTATTACTTTTTAGTAATAGCAATTGCAATATCTTATACATAATATATGTAGCATTAATGGCCGTGTAAAAATAATTTTTTATTTTTTTTTCATAGTAAGCATTTACCAAAATTTTGATTGTTAAGAAAATCAAGATCTATGTATCAAAAATATGGTTGACATTTATTCAATAAAGTTCTAATCTGAATGTGGGTTTTGACCTCCCCATTTACGCAGAAAAAATTGTCGTTTGACTCAATGTTCAAAAGACACGTGATTATTTCTCGTGTGACTAGAAGGACGTGTGAAAACTAGAAATGGTCTCACGGGGAATACAATGTGCTCGCCCTCACATTCACAAACATGACACGGCGTCAAGCAATTATCCCACTTAACATCACGCGCCGGATGCGCGTCGGTAATGCCTTTTTGCTACCACGATATTTCGAGTTCTTTTATTATTTTCCTTCGTTACATAAATTGAATAATTGCGTGGACTTATCTATATGGCCGTGTACGCTTTTATTTATTCAGAGAGTTAATTATAACTTAGTCGGTGTAGTTTAATAAAACTACCAAACCAGTCCTCATTAATTTAAAATATTCTTATTTGAACCTACATTCTTAAATCCATTAAAAACTCAACCCTGCCAATTCCATATTCCTTTTTTTTCCCCGAAAATATAAAAAGTCAAAGACAATTAGTAGAGTTCTCAAATTTCGATCGAGAGAGAATGTGTTCTAGAAACAACTTGCTATTAAAAAGATGCTTGGAATAGTAATATTTTAAAATATTTTTTATTTAAAAATGTATTAAAATAATATATATTTTTTAAAAAATTTATTTTTAATATCTATACATCAAAAAAAAATTTAAAAACAAAAAAATATTCTCAAAATTTTTAAAAACAACCCGACCTCAAACACCGTAGAGATCAAGTATGGTCAACTTCAGTCAAGGGATTAATTAACTATCTTGATACTATAGGTACTGATTTAATTTTGAGAAACTCAAGGACCGAGATGTGAAGTATTTTATTGTTCAAATGCATGCGTGGCAGTGGCACTCGGTTTTAAAAATGGCGGCACATATAATAGGTAATTGAAGCGAGACCCAAACAACACGGCTTTAAATAGCCTCTCTCTCTCTCTCTCTCTCTCTCTCTTTATCGTTTTATGGTAAGGGTAATAATTACTAGGGAGGGATTTTTCGTCGTTACTTCAAAGCAATGAGAGAAACGAGGATTGTTAGTCAACTGGGAGTTTTTTTTTTTTAATTTTTTAACACAGTAAAAAAGCAGATAAAATAATACAATTTAAAAAATAATTGAAAAATTAGCATGGTCATGTAATACTCTTCATTATTATAATATGTTATGATAATCATTAATGTATAATTAGTTTAATTTTTAATAAAATATTATATTATTTTAAGTTTTAATGTATATTTATTATTTGTAATTAAATATATTATATATTGCTTATGTGAATTATATTTTAATAATAAAAACTAGTTATTTGTGATGGTGTGAATTGCTGTTTTTTAACAAGAAATTAATAATAAAATATTATATTCTTTATCATCTATAAAATATTAAAGTAATAAATAATATCTATAATTTGTTAAATTTTTAATTATTTTTTTACTCACATTATTTTACCTAATTAATTTTTTAAAATATACTTTCTTACCAAAACACTAACAAAAAGGTATTGCCGAACGGAATCCCAATGATTATGTCTTTGTTGCCGTCAAGTTAGGCTATAATTACGGGGAAACTAATCAATTGAGATGAAGCTATAAACTGGTAAGGGATGTTCGAAATGGAAACTCAAAAGTAAAACGACAAAAAAAAAAAAGTTTTTATTTTTTATTTTTATTGCTTTAAGAGAATATAAAAAAAAGGTGTCAAAATATTATTTCTGGAGAGTTATTTTTATGTATAGGTTAAAAATGCTAAAAGTTTATTTAATATATTTTTATGTAAAAAAAAAGTTTTAATTAGAATTGTATTAATTAATTATAATATATTTTTATCATTGGAGTTCATGTAAGAAAAAAAAAGTTATATTTATACTATTTAAAAAAATATTATTATTAATTTGATTATTCTAAATAATATCTTAGATACTCTATGAAAACAAGGAAATGGATTACAAGTGCCTTAATCCTATATCCAAGCTTTTGAGTTTTAACTCCATCAAATGGATGATTGAAGAAAGTCATAAATTGAAATTTGGATCTCAAGCTATCTCTATTTAATTGGTTTACAATTTGAATTTAACATAAATAGGGTATTTTAACCTATGAGGTCCTGTATAAATTAAAACATTTGATTATTTATAATTATTAAAATTAACTCAGGGTTGATCTTTTACTAAACCCAACGTGTTTTGATCGGGTTGCAGATTGACTTATTAAGTTAATCGAATCAACAACACTTAAAACTCAAATTAAACTAGGTGACGGGTTGATAGGGTCCTTAGTCGATTAGTTAGGCCACTTCGAATTGACTAGTTAGGCCAAGTTAGGTTTAATAATAATGAGTAAACTATTGTTGCATCTATTTATTTACAATATTAAGATGTATGCAATACTTAGTATATTTTATGATTAAGATGCATGATTTACTTATGTGTAAATATATTTAAAATCTTAATTAATAATACTTTGAAATCTAATAAAAAAATTCAAAACAAATATTGGACCCTTTTACTTTACATGCAGATTAAAAAAGAAAATAAAAATAAAGCATTGATATCAAGTTGGAAAAAAAATATTAAAAAAATAATTTAACTAAAAACAATATATTACAATTTCTTAACATATAATTTTTGAAATTATTTCTACTAAAACTAATTGAAACCTCATATCATAAACTTCAATTTAAAATGCATATTGAAATGTTTTTAGATCTAAAAGCAAAAACAAATCAAGAAAATTATCTTGTATACTTAATTTATCCACACCAAGTTCCTTCAATTTTTTTGAAAGTTTATAAAAGTATAAATATTGAACTATATATTATTTCAATGCTTATTGACTTTTAATTAAAACCCTTTCCTAAATAAAATTTTAAAATCAAGCGATATGATAGTATTTATTTCAAAAATCACGAGTAATTAGGAATTTAATGTTAATAAAATTTGTTTTCTTAAAATGACTCATTACCTTTTGATTTTATTTTTAGGTTATAAAATTTTTAAATTGAATTTTAATCAATATAAAATTAAATACTAATACTAGATTGGAAGGAATAAGATGCCAAAAACATTATAGAATTTTGGTTTGATCATTTTTCATATATATATATAAATCTATTGCTATATATTGATGTTTAAATATGATAACAACAATATAAACAAGTATGACAGTACACAAACAGAATTATGATAATGTAATTGCTAAATAATTAATTATATATGAATGGTATAAAAGATAAAATTGTATTATTCTGTAATTTAGGAGCGTACAACTAGTTTATTGTAAATTTAACACTTTTAAGACTTTTCTTGATTTCTCGTTCATGATTAGCAGATTATATAGACAAGCATAGCATTGTTAGCAACAATTTTGTTGTTATTGTTGTTGTTTTCATCATTATTATAATGTTGTAATTGATTACTTTAAAGAGGAACTCCTTTTACGTTTTGCCTCCATAGTTTTTGAAAAGTTTCAAAACACAAGGCAAATAATAACAACTTGATTGTTTAAATGCCTAGTAAAAAATATCTTTATAATTATCTTGTATAACTCTAAAATTAATAATTTTTTTAAAGTTTATCTTGATGAAATTATATTCTTATCTGTACGAGCTCTAATAACTAGAAAATCTTGTCACCAATTTTTAGTGCTATAAGTAAGTTTGTATATGATAATTTCTACTTTCTGATAATAAAAAATATTGTTCTAATAAAAGTAAGTTTCTAACTCTAACAACCATCTAATAAAGTTCTTTATTGAAAAGTTTCCATAAAAAAAAGGAATCTTATAATAATAATAATAAAAACAAGTCTAAGAACAAGATGATTGTGAATTAAGTCTTAATTGCTTCACAAGTCATAAGGACAATTGTTCATATAAACATGATACCTGTATAGGTTTGCATGTTTAGTTTTATTTGAGGTAAGGCTTTGAGCATATCCTTCACCTCACCATAATTCTTGTTTGCACCTTTTTTTTTATTGTTAGATGGTTCAAGTGTCTTATAATTTTTGCTAATGAGTGCTTCATTCGATTTAGTATCTACTATTGGGTTCTTTTTTTGTCATATGAAATCTCATAGTACTTTAGATGACCTTCTTTCCTGCATCATAGAATGGGAGGTTATTGCCAATATCTTCATTCATCAAATAGTCTAACTTAATTCAATACTAATTACCTATGCATATAACATAGATAAGGTTCCTTGATATATAAAGTTTTATAGCCCTAAATAATAAAGAAAGAAACTATGGTTCTTAAGCCTTAAGGTTATAACCTTTAATGGTAAAGAAAACTTTGGTAGTTTTTGAAAAGTTTTTATCTCATTAATTTTCTAGTAAAAATATCTTATACGTATATTTAAATACAAGAAAAAAATCTTAATTAATAAAATTATAATTAAGTTAAAAGTGCTAATCTAAATAGTAAAAAGAATTCAAAAACAAAAAAAATAAAGAAAATCCCTAGCAGAAACTTTGTAACCAACTCGAAATCAGAGTGATATAATTATAAAGGATGAGGTAATTTAGATTATTAACTAAAAAATTAAAGGATATAATCGAATAGTTATTATTCAATAGAAAGGACTGAATTACAATAAAATTGGACTCAATTTAACAAAATAAAAGTTTTTTGGGCATAATCGATGTAGCCCGTGCCTCTTATGATAAAACTAAGTTGTTCTAAAACATTTCTCAATGAAGAAAAAGACTAAAATTTTTCAATTTAAACTATTGCTATGAATTTAAAATTTAAAAAATAAATTTGAGATTAAATTTAAAAGGATTTTAGACTAATTTGATCGAGGACCAATTTCACACTTCAAAACTCTATCGTATAAGACATGTACTTCCACATGTCATTCAGTTGTGGTTTAATGCATGCCTAGCATCTATATAGATTCCTTTTTCCCGTGCAATATCTTCATTGTTCGTAGGCTTTTGGACTAATCATCTTCTTGCAACTTTCTGCACAAGTTGCTTAGTTGTAAAGAAAGACTTTGTCTTCTCAAGCCAAATCTTTCCTCAAACCTATTATAATCCCACTTTTCTTGAGAAATCCTTGCTTTTGAAGTGAGGATGGGTGTTTTTTTACCCAAAATCTTCCACCTAAATAGCATCCTCGTGGTTTTGTCCTTCTCACATGACTAAAACTTTGTTCTTAGTCATACATATGGTGTGGCACTCCCTTCGATCTAGTATTTTAACTGGATCTGGTTAGGGTTTACCTTTCAAACTATAAATGGTGGCAACTTTGGTTCTAGTTGTTTATTTAGATCGATCTGTCATTTTAGTACGGAGAAATGAAAAGTAGGATGAACTTTTGTTCTTTTTGGTAGCTCTAAGCAGTAAGCAATTTTTCCTATCTTAGTTTTTATTTTGAAAGGCTCATAGTACTTGAATGCTAACTTTTGGTTTTTTTCTTTGTTATATAATTATCTAGTGGTGCGACTGGAGTTTAAGGTATCCTTTGATATTTATCGTTATATTTAAAGCACAACCTCATTTCCACCTTTTTCTTAAGCTAGACTATGAATAAACTTTATATAGGTTAAGTAGATTTGAAATTTGCTTTTGGGTTGGATCTAGAAGCTAGTCTCCGCTTGAATTTTTAATGAGCTGGGCTTTTATATTTAAAGCACAACCTCATTTCCACCTTTTTCTTAAGCTAGACTATGAATAAACTTTATATAGGTTAAGTAGATTTGAAATTTGCTTTTGGGTTGGATCTAGAAGCTAGTCTCCGCTTGAATTTTTAATGAGCTGGGCTTTTAGCTTCTTTTTTTTAAAATCATATTAAGGTTTTCCTCTAACATTCTGGTTAACCTATAGGTAGCCACCAAATTTAGAGGGATTAACATCCTAACCCCAAACTTGATCTCTTCTTTGAGCTCTCCTAATAAACTACTTAATCTATGTCAATATAAGAGACTTTTAGCCCTGTTTAATCATAGGCCAAAACCCCAAATTAAATTTGAAGAGCCTTTACAAGTGCTTTCTAATTAGTAAGCACTCTTGTTTTCTCCAACTCCTTAAACCAAAGATTTGCCTTCCCTTCTATATATAAGCTTTTTCGTAAATTACTAGTGTTTGAGAGATATGTTGTAATAACTAAATAACTGGGTGACCTTTTACACCCAACCAACTAGATCATTCTCGTTGAAACGAAGGAAATCTAGCTTAATTGCTTTAAGTTGAATCTACTATTATTCAAAGGTGATTCAATCAGCCTCTTGCTTTGCATCCTAGTTAATTGATCTACCTTGTTAGACATGCTTTGTAACTGCTGAACTAATTCTTCCAAAACCTTTTTTTATTGTGATTATTGGTAGTGTTGTTATTCCTCTTATAATTGTGATTGTTGGCCACTATTTCTAATAGCCAGGACATTCAGGTTTAGTTTGTCATTGTGAATGAGAGATCGAAAGACTCTAATATCAAATTATAATAGACTCAAAATCAGAAGGATGTAATTAAAAAGGATTGGGTAATTTAGGTTCTTAACTAAACAATTAAATTGTATAATTGAATAAGTTTTATTGAATTAAAAGAACTAAATTACAATAAAATTAGACTTAATTAAACAAAATAAAAGTTTTTTAAGGAAGATCGAGGTAGTCTCAGCATCCTAGGATGAAATGAAATTGTTCTAAAACATTTTTCAATGTAGAACAAGTCCTAAATTATCAAAATTAAACTATTAGTAGGAATCTAAAATTTAAAAATAGATTTGAAATTGAATTAAAAAAAGATCTTGGACCAATTTGATTATAGACCAATTCCATGCTTCAAAATGTTATTGCACAACACCTATCCTTCCACATGTGATTCTGCTACGGTTGAGTGCATGCCTACCATCCACATAGTTTTCTTTTCAATACACAACATCTATATTGCTTGCTGACTTTAGAATTTATCACCTTTTTACAGCTTCTTGAACAAGCTACTTGGTTGTAGAGAGAGAGATTTAGGGGTGTTAGTTTTGTCTTCTTTGTTACAAACTTCTAGGCTGAATTTAGATATGTCTCTAGTATCAAATGAAGCTTTAATCTTAATTTTGTAAAGAATATGGTTTTTAGAACGTTCTAGCAAACTTTAAGTCTAATATAATGATCAGATAAGAATTATGACTTTTTTATAAAAAAAAATCTTTTAACATGTTCAAACTTCTTCTTAAAGTAGAACTCTTATGATAAATCCAAATTTAATGAATCTAAAAACCTCAAAAGCCCAAAACCCATGGTATTAACATTTTTTCTCATTAATACTTATATAAGAGATATTTATCTTTCATTAGAATTATTAGGATAAAATTACACTCTAACCCCTATCTCCACAAGAAAAAAAAAAGATTCATGAACTATGAATACCTCAAGTATCTTTAAAGCTTTAGGTTCACAATTTATCTCTCATTAGAATTATTAGGATAAAATTACACTCTAACCCCTATCTTCACAAGAAAAAAAAAGATTCATGAACTATGAATACCTCAAGTATCTTTAAAGCTTTAGGTTCACAATTTATATTCTTTACTGTATATATATTTTCAGAGTTTATCTCTTTTAGTATTATTGCATTCTTTTTTTCTAAAACAATACGTATTTAAGTCTAAATGTATCAAAAAATATTTTATAGGTATCAGCCACTAATTACTTTAGCTTTCTAGGCATAAAGTACATGTTACTAGACATATTGACTAAAAAAAATAAATTAAATTACAAAAATTAATAAATTAATCGAATATCTTAAACTTAAACATAAACTTTACTTCTAACTCCTAAACTACATGTTTTTTTTTTTTTTTTTACTTCATCATCTTGTTACACACACGTGTGTCAGGTACTCCCAACAAGAGTTAAGTTCTAGAAAATTAAGCAACCAATCCAAAACTAAAGAATTATAAAATGCATAAGGGTCGGAATTAAGGTCACAGCCCTTACATGGACTTCATTGAATTTGGATAAGAACAATAATAATATATTGTGATGAAAAAAAACGTCAGCCACTACATTAACATGAAAAATCTTTCCTGCCAGGAGTAGCCTTGTCCATGACTAGATGGCTACTCAGCATGTGGGCATGTCCTTATCTGCAGTCGCAATTGTTGATGTGAAAATTAGCACAAGCGCCTTTTGATTTTATGAGAGCTTTTGGCATAGAAACACGACAAGCATTTAACTGTTGGTTCACACCTCCGTCTCCAAAGTCTCCAGTTCCATTACTGTTTCTGCGATTTCTGTAGATATCTCATGTTTGTACTGTTTTCCTGTGTTCTAATGTATACGCCCTAGTTTGTTCAAAAACAAAAAATAATCCTGGAGAATATAAATATAACTGATGATAAACATATTGTTAGTGAAGAGTCAATCATGGTAGAAATTAGAAAGAAGTGGTTAAGGGACCTAATCAACAGGGAACAACAAGAGTACAACTATATCTTTTAGGTATCTGTTCATCAGCAGCTCCAGCTTCATCTGTTTGCTGAGATCTCCAAAATCTTTTAGGTACCTGTTTCCACTTTTTTCAAGCAATGCGAACTGATACTCTTCTGGCAGCATTTGAATTATTACTATATTTGTATTTATTTTAGCAGAAATCTTGTTTTTGGCAAGTATAGAACAACATAGATCTCCTCCTGCCGACTCATCAAAGGGTTAAAAAGGTGCCATTTTGCTTTCTTGGATTATTGCTACAGATAAGATATGCACTGGTAGCTAACTTGATGGCGACCTCAGCTATTACTTAATGCAGATGGTGAAGGTTTGACTTGTAATGCAATTACTTTACGCAAGAATATCAAAAAATAGATTAAAATGAAGGAAACTTTTAACATGATTTCCATTTAGAGTTTCGTAAGCGAATGGTCTGTTTTGTGCCTCTGGTAGATGACGAGATTTTCATGTAAATAATGAACTAAACAAATCCAATTCAATTGAATTTTCCTTCGTCTTCTTCTGTTGTCACTCTCTTAATGATTAAAGATTTGCAGAAATAATTGACTTTGCGCAAGGCATGCCTTCTGATCACATTATACAATTCCATGTCTACACTGATAGCACACAGATAGGAATAAATGACTTTTGCTGCAAAACTGGAATCAAGAAACAAGTGGGGGATGAAAATTGAGTCGCTACCCATCATCTCAGAGGATATTATTCTCTGTCTCTCTTGGAAATATTAATATATGCCATGATTAACCATAGTGTATTTTAATCGCTACCCATCATCTCAGAGAATATTATTCTCTGTCTCTCGTGGAAATATTAATCTATGCCATGATTAACCATAGTGTGCATGAGAATCATGCGCCCTCCATGGTTTCTATCATGTGCACTCAGTTATTTTCCCGAAAACTCAAAGATACTATTTGGCTACGCTGTTGATTTAAAAAAAAAAAATTAAATTCTAAATAGTTTTGAATTATTTTGATATATTAATATTATAAATAAAAAAATATTTAAAAAATAATCATCCCAATAATATCAAATACTATCTCACATTTTGTTTGTTTGTGTATCTTTTCAAAAAATTAAATTTTTTTTAGTACTTTTATAAAGAAAAAGGTAGCAGCTTTTGTTAACTTCTTCAGTAAAGTTGCTGAAATTGCTTTTTTCTACACGATGCCCCATTCTTCTAGTAAAGCATGGGGGACCCTTTTTCCATATCAACACTTGCGTTGTCTTTTCACAGTATGGATTCGAGTGTCTGAGGTGGTGATTCCTGATAACCTCGCTCGTCAATGCTTAGCCGAACCTTGCAAAATGTGTACTTTTTTTAGCATCCTGTTCTTTACAAGCGTTAGAGTCACGCACAAAGGTTTTTTTTTTTTTTTTTGTTTTTTCCTGCGGATTCTAAGTGCTTGCCTCGATTCACAGCATTTTGATCTGTTAAAATTAATTGTATTTCTGGGAGAAGTTTGACAGCAACCTCAAAATTGTTTTCTTTGCCGTTTTCAAGCCTAATTAATCTAATATTGATCGCCTTGGATAGCTTGATTGCTCACATATGGGAAATAGAATATTAAAACAACTCTACGACCTGCCAATTACTTTTATGTCTCAAACTATAGCTTACGAATTCATAGACTACATTTTATAATCTAAAGTCTTAAGATACCTTTTAAAAGAGTTGTCCGAATAGCGTATTTGATGATATATGTGTAATTTGTAGTATCATGACCTATGTTTGCCAAACCCGTGCCAGGTATATATGTGTAATTTGTTGTTGTATTGATTGTCTGTTGTCGTGTATTTATTGCAGTTTTTTTCCTCTGCTGTCATGTCGGCACATATTTAAGGGTGTGTTTGGGTGTAATTTTTAAACTATTATTTTGTCAAGTTAATTTTTTCCATTTTAAATTAAGTTTTTTTAATATTTTTATAGTGTTTTTTTTTTAACCGTGGATTCAAAACTTAACTTTTTACTTCGGAATGAATGCGCTCAGCCCAGTGGATTAATTTGGAGCATATCTATGTGGCATAATTCTGCTCAAGATTCTCGGATTCCCTCTAGGAGGAATCAAAAGGACAGAGGGCACTGAGAGCTGGTGTACGTGGAGATTCAAATATCCATGCAAAGCTCTGATAAAAGCTTGTTCTTTCTGTGATTAGAAATCGGTGAGAACCCACGCAACTTGCCGGGACAGAGGACAGGACAGCCATCAATGATCAAACAAGTTGTGGAAATTAAAAAAAAAAAAAAAAAGGTGACAAACCTGCTTTTTTTTTCTTGAGGTGATGTGGAGATATGGCTTCAAAAAAAATAAAAAAAGAGGATATGAGGATAATCTTGGATCTCTCGGTGGGTGTTGTCTTCGATGATTTGGCTGCTTCTCCGGTCCCTCTCACGAGCAGCATCTGCTACCGGACGAGTTGACTGACTTCCGCTGTGCCGTCCAATAATGTCACCACTTGATTGTGTCGAAAAGTGTGCTTGCTAATGTCGCAGTTTATATTTTTTATTTGAAAAATATTGAATTAGTAATTTCTTAAGTGTTTTTTTATGGTTTTAATATTAAAAATAAAAACAAATACAGTTTTAATATATTTTGAAAAACAGCTGCACGCATTAGTAAGCGCACACACTGTATCATGCTGTCCTTTTCTTCTGAGACTGCAGGAGGAGACCCTAATCCTATCCGTTTATTATTATTTGCTTGATATTCGTCGGCGTTCATACATAGAGACCAATTCCGCGATGCCAATTTTGATCAATTGGGAAAAGCACTTTTTTCTTAAAAAGGACTTTTCCCTAGACCCACGGTATACAGCACACAGGCTAGCAAGGACCGCTAAACTGATCATGAGATGAACTTAGATCTTTTTTCCGTAATTTATTTTTTAATATAAAACAATATATTCAAACAACGATAATAACATGAATCAACCCAGTTTAATCTTAGCCTTTCATTTTTGTTTTGCCTTTTAAGGACATTTATGTAATTCAACATGAAAAAAATGTAAACCATTAAATTGTCCCTCGTTAGTTTGCAAATGACATTTGAGTCCTATAAAAATACCATTATAGCCCTGCAAGCAAGACAAAAACTATGTGCAGAGAAGGGCAAATTATTAATTACACGGTGAAAGTTCACAATTCAATATTGAACAGTTTTAGTTTTTATTTATATATATAATTATAATAATCCAATAAAATACAAACATATAACATAGCCCAAATACTTGGGAGCCAGCCCACGAGAGTACCTAGAGGCTACAACTCTATATGGGTTAACACTATCCATCTTTTTAAACCATTTATTTTGGAATCAATGATTAAGAATCTAAGATTTCATTTCACGAGTTAGTGGATAATGTTAGAAATTCTGAAAAATTGATATTCTGGAGAGTCGAAGCTAACTTTCGAATCATCATCATGATATTGTCTTGTTTGCAATTATTTTAATCTTGTTGTTAATTTATATGATCATGAACTGCCTTTTCTGCTGGAATCGAGCTAAAAGACCTTGTCATTCTCTGCAATTGGGTTCCTTTCGTTCACATATTTCAACCACGGATGCTGTGAGCCTAAACGGTATTTCCAAATCAAAGGAAGAAACTCTTGTATCTCTTTTGAAGAAATGCTCTTGCATGAAAGTTTTAGAGCAAATTCTTGCCCATGCAATCCAACTTGGCTTTGAGCAGAGCCTTTTGTGGCAAGCAAGGTCATTGTGTTTTGTGCTGTTGCAGAGCATGGAGATATGAGCTATGCTGTTTCGGTTTTTGAAAAGACTGAGAACCCAGATGCTTTTATTTGGAATACAATGATTAGGGGTTTCGGCAAAACTAATGACGCTCCAAAAGCATTTGAGTTCTATAAGAGAATGCAAGAGAGAGGTTTGGTGGCAGACGATTTCACTTTCTCGTTCTTGCTTAAGGTCTGTGGGCAGTTAGGGCCGGTTTTGTTGGAGATACAAATGCATTGCAGTGCATTAAACATGGGGTTGATTGACATGTCTCTTAGGAACACTCTTGTTCATGTACATGGAATGTTCAAGGATATTGAAACATCCCGCCAACTGTACGTTTGCAGATATTCCCAGCCTTAGAGTGGGTTTGGTATCATTGTTGTTGTTGGGTTGGTTGTAGTTTTAAAAAAATTGTTTTATAAAAAATTATTTTTAGTTGAGGTTGGTTTGGAAAAATATATGTTTGGTTAAAACTGTGGTTGAAATTGAGGTTAAACAAAAAGTAATTTAATGTGTTTCGTTAAAAAAATGCTTTCCAAATTGAGGTTCTAAAATAATTAAAAAATATTTTTAATTTAAATATTGTAAATTTAACTACTATTATTACATCATGAAATAAATAATATTGATATCAAATATTTTTTATTATTCCATTAAACTATATGCAATGTCATCACATACGAAATATATCCAACAATAACTATATTTTTCATGGTTTCTTAAGCACGCAACAACAAAAACTCTATTTTTTGTTACGTCATCAAGCGATCTCCTTTTAATTTTTTGAATAAAACACAATTAAAATAAATATATAACCTGAATTTATTTTTAACTGGGTCGGACCCGGCAAGAACATAATTGGAATTGCGATCAAATTCCACAAATGCTACGTCATCATGCGATATCCTTCTAATTTATATAGTGTTATTAAATAATATTAAATACTAGTTTTTTGAGTAAAACTTAATTTTTTAAAAAATATTTTATAATTTCATTACGTACAAAATTCATTCGATAAAAACTACAGTTTTCATGATTTTTTGAGCATGCAATAAAATTAGTTAAAATATTATCAGAAATAAAATTGAGATTACAGTACGAGTAAATTTAATTCACCTTAAACTAATTTTAAAAAAAAACAAAAAAAAATATTGTTCATATTCACGTAAATAGTGCGAGTAAAATTACTTAACTGCACTAGTTTTTCAGAAACTTTTCCTGGTTTTTTGAATTAATAATTAAAAAAAACTAAACTTTTCCTGGTTTGTCAAAATAATAATTAAAAAAAAATAAACTTTTCCTAATTTTTCGAAATAATAATTAAAAAAAACTAAACTTTTTCTAGTTTTTCAAATTAATAATTTTTCAAAAAAAAAAACTAATTTAAGTTTAAATTTACAAGGCTAGTGAATTAATTCACGCACACTGTACAGTGGAGCATCGCTCCACTGTTCACTGAACAGTGGAGCCATTTGTAGAAGCAGCCAAATGCTACTTCTTCAAAACCTGTGATTTCATTTTAATTTGTAGTGGATTCTACTAGTGAAAAGCAATTTTTTTCCCTACCAAATAATATAGTTTCACCCGCAGCCACACTCCCAAACGGCCACTAGTGGCATGGAATACTATGATTGGTAGTTATGTCTCTTGTGGTAAGTTCAAAGAACCACTTGGCATGTTCTCAAGGATGATGGAACTCGGCGTAGAGCCTGACGAGGCCACACTCGTTGAGACGTTCTCTGCAGGGTTCTTCATTGGGTGCATTAGATTTTGGGAGATGGGATCGTTCATGTATTAGTAATACTGATCATGGGAGTATTATAGAGGTTAATTATTCACTCCTTAATATGTATGCAAAGTGTGGAGCTCTTGAAGAAGCATATGAGACATTCGATGGGATGAGCAAGAAGAATACAGTAACGTGGAATACGATGATTTTGGGACTAGCAGTCATGGCTTTGCAAATGATGCATTGGTTCTCTTTTCCATGTTAGAACAAAAGCTCTGGGTACCAGATAGTGTTATTACTTTCTTGGTGGTTTTTGTGCTTGCAGCCATGGAGGGATGGTTGATGAAGGAAGGAGATTTTTTGATGTTATGAAGAAAGAGTATCATATCCAACCAACGATAAAGCACAGTGGGTGCATGGTGGATATTTTGGGGCGAGCTGGGTTCGTCAAGAAGGCTTATCGATAAATAAGTAGTGTGCTAATGCAGTGCAATTTTGTGTGGAGAACATTGTGGGCTGCTTGTGGGTTGCACGGAAATGTTGAACTCGGGGAGCAGGTTAGGAAACACCTTTTGGAATTGGAACCGGATCATATGACTATTCTTTTTGCAAAAACACACACACTAGTGTGAGACAGTGGAATGAAGTCATGAGACTGAGAAATTCAAAGCAGAAGAGGGGGAGTTCAGAAACCTGAACCTGGTAATAGTGATGTGGGCAAGCATCCTAGTTTGATGGCAGATAAGCCTCTCTAAGCTTGCTGTGAAGTATATTACATATTATTATGCAGCTTGAGTCTGTTTTATGCAGCTTGAGTCTGTTTTACCAAGCACTTGATTCAGTCAGATGCTTTATCAGCAAATTTCACTGCTGATGCTCTAATAGGGGTTCATAGAAGTGAAAACCTTGTAGCCTAGCTTGCTTGAGCTCCTGAATTTTGTTGGGCAGATGTAGACTTCTGGAGGTAAACTTTTGCTTTACCACTCAATGTGTAAGAATATCTCTGTTACACATCTTTGCTTAGCTGATGACCTCATGGTGTTCACAGAAGGTTCTGTTAATTCCATCATGCAGATGTTCAAATAATAAAACTCATCATGCAGAAATTAATTTTATTCTCTCTCAAGCCTAATACTTGACATTTCTAATACTTATGATGCACACTACTCCTGGTTTTAAGATGGGAATCGTACCAGTCAAGTATTTCAGAGATCCTCTTCTCTGGTAAATTGAGTTATGGTGATTTTAAAGCCCTCATTGATGAGAGCGCTTTCTGATTGCAGCAGTGGCTTTTAAATAATTATCTTTTGCCAGGAAGATTGCAACCTGTTACCGGTCTTTTTCAGTATTCAAAACTACTGGCCCTTGAAGTTCTTTCTTCCTGCTTTTGTTATCATATCCGTTGAGCAAAAGTTCAACGCATTTTTTTGGAACTGAAGAGTTGACACTGCTGAAGAGGCAAAAGTTGTTTAGGACAGTATTACATCCACTTGAAAAGAGAGTCTTGGCACTGAAAAGTGAAGAGGGGAACTTTGGATGCTTCATGAGGAATATTTGGAACATAATCTTGCAGGCAAGGTCGCTTTGGGTGGCTCGGTGTGTGGCTCAGTGTTATGCACATCTCTTAAAAGGTAGAAGCTTTTGGTGCTTATCCGCTCCTAGTGACTGAATTGGAGAAAGTTTGTTGAACTCAGAAGTTTGATTTGGAATCAAACACTGCGCTGATCAATAGGCAATGGAGAAAATGTTCACCGTCTAATACTAAGCTTCAGCTGCGATTCAAGGTGAGAAATGGCACTGGCCACCAGCCGGATCTAATAAACTGGAAGCAGTTCACAGTGCTATATCCTTTTTAATCCATCCTCAACTTGTGATCATGGATAGTGTTCCCTGGAATCCAGTTTCCGATGGACAATTCCCTGCAAGAAGTGCCTGAGAGTTTGTTTGAATAAAGGAGAGCAGAGTTGGCTGGTACAAACTGTTGCATTGTTCTTTAAATATTTCCAGACACGGTTTCATCAATCGGTTGACCGTTTTGGACAGAATAACAGCAAACCGCAGACAATTGAAATGGAGAGAGATATAAATCTTATCTGTGTTATAAGCAAGTGTGCTGATGAGGAGATGAGGATAGAGATCGTGTGTTATTTTCTTGATCTACTACAAAGAGTATTTGGCAGCAGATTTTGATCCTTGACAGTTTACCAACAGAACGCAGGACCTCAAGCCAACCTATAATGGTGGGGGACGGTGCCGATGGACGGAAACGATGAAGCATCGGGATCGCTTACTTTTTTGGTAGGAGATTAGGCACATCTTATTGAGTTTTATTTAGTTTTAATTTATATTATTTTATTGAATTTTGATTATTTATTTAGTGGGTTTTAAAACTAAATTTATTGAGTTTTGCTATTTATTTGTAATTTTTAATATTATGATCAATTTATAATAAATTGAATAAAAATGATATACTTTTAGTTTTCTCCATTTTCTCAATTTAAAAAAAAAAATTCTTCTAATTCTTAACTTTTCTTAAATTTCTTTTACCCCGCATTAGTTATAATATTTAGTTTTCTTAAATTCCTAAAATTCAAAACAATTCCTAAATCCTTGAATTGAATTTGTGGAGAGCCCTCCTCAATACTTATCTAAAAAAATTCTTCTTGCCTTCCGTTTACAATAAAAAATGAAACAAAATAAAAACATCCTAGCAGAACATGCCCTTGAATCTATTTTGCCATGGAACCTAGCCACCACTCATCCCCTCAGGCAACAGCCACCGTATTCAGTTTTTGCCACCTCAACCGCAGCCCACACCCACAGGCCACCACGCCGCCGACCAACACAAATAGCCAGGTCACCTACAGCCACGACAACTCCATCATAGCAAATCAGCACAGCAGTTCAGCGAACAAGCAGCATATCAGCCTTCCCATCTCTCAGCAACATGCTTATCAAGACACAACAGACTCTCACGCTAGCAAAGTAGACACCAGTCCTCTCCACAGCCACGGTAGCACAACATTCCACAACAGACCAGTTCCTCTCAGCAGTTACCCGACCAATTCTAGTGTTGATGGTGTCAAATTTGATTGGGAGAGAGGTGAAGAAATTTGGGAGTCTTCTGCCAAATCCTACAGCTTCTGTCACTGTCCAATTTCATAGATTTTTATTTTATTTTTTTATTTGTTGGAAAGTAGTTTTTTTTAAATAGAATTTCAGGAAAGTAAGTTATTTTTTGATGTTTGGTAGTGTAATGAAAAATAAATTTAAAAACACTTTTCAGTGTTTGGTTATGTCATAGAAAATGAACTGAAAATAACTTATTAATATTTTATTTTTTAAAATTTATTAAAATAATGAAGAACAAATCTTACAAATTAAAAGGTTGAATAAGAATGAAATTGAAAAAAAAATATAATTTCATAAATTATCTTAAATAAAATAAATAATAATCAAAATAATAGAGATCAAATCTAAAAAATAAAAAAAATTAAAAGATGAAGAAATTAAAATAATAATAATTAATATTTCATAAATTATTTCAAATGAAATAAGTAACAATTAAAAGCATGAGGACCATATTTGATAGATAAAAAATTTCAAGTAAAAAATGATAACGAAAAAACAAATAACAATTATAAAAATAAGGACCAAAGTTAATATAAAAATTAAATTATAAGGGATGAAATTGAAAAAAAAATATTCAAAACAAAATATATATAACAATCAAAAGTTTAAGGACCAAATTTGATATAATCAACCAATAATATGATATTCTAAATTTTTCACAATTTCCGGAAAATGTTTTCCGCCCCAAATTAGAGGAAAACACTTTTCTGAAAATCAAGCCAAATTTTTCTTTAACTGGAAAGTGTTTTCTGTTGACTAACTTTTATAATAACAAACAAATATAAAAAAATTTAAAAAATTATTTTCTAGAAATTACTTTTGGGAAACAAACACACTAGTTGTAATTTTCTTTTATATTGATTTATAAAAAAAAAGTGAAAAGTAAAAGAGAAATGACGTTAGCAGACAAACTAGCCGATACAACAAGAAGTCTGTGATAATGCATCAATAAAAGCTTGTGTGATGTAAGTGTCCATCTACTTTCTTCAACTTCTCCATATGAGAAGAGTCAACATATTCCATCAAACACGTGTCAACATAATGAGAAGAGTCAACATCTTCCATCAAACACGGCTTTCGGGCTTCCAAATCTCGAGGAGCTGAACTTAGTGGGGACCAATCCCAGATTCTATCAGCAATGCTTCAAAAATAAAAATTATTCTAATTTATTAAATTGTGTCCAATTTATATCTACAGTATATTTTTATTATTCAAGTGTAATTCTAAATACCCGATTATATATTTAGAATGCATGCTGCGTCACTGTTTTAATTAAAATTTTAATTTTAATTTTATTGCAATAAATATTCTTCGGCTTATTTTATAAAATTCCATGCAATATAAATTAAACATTGTAACCAGCACTGTTCTAACATTAAACAATATTGAGTAACTTGTGAGATTGCATATCATTAATATCCACCTTATCAAAGTCAGAAATATGAACTTTGCAATAACCATGTAACGGTCCACGGTAATAACATTAAAAATACTGACAGTAACCACATGAAGCTAGTTAACATGGGACCATAATTAGCATTAATTGATCAGAAAAATTGCTTAATTATTCTGATGTAAAAAAGAATTGCATTGTTTTTAAAGAGGAAAAAAAAAACTTTTATCTGTTAATACTTCATTAAAAAACTTTTTTTAAAAAAAATATATTTTACATTAAAAATGATTAATATAAAATATTTTATAATCAACTTTTAAACTTGGTTCATTTATCAAAAAAATATTTTTTTAATTCATAAAATTTTATAAATAATAATCTACTCACAATATTATCCAAACAATTTCAACTACCGCAACTCCACCATTATCTCGCTACCATCATCTAGGGAGGTAATTGAGAGTGTGGTAAATGTTACTTTTTAAAGTATTTTTTGCTTGAAAATATATCAAAATAATATTTTTTATTTTTTAAAATTTACTTTTGACATCAGCACTTAAAAACAATTCAAAAATACTAAAAAATTAATTTAAAGCAAAAAAAATTAAATTTTAATAAAAAAACAGGTTGCATTTGAACCCAAACATAATTTACATTTATGTGACCACCATCCTCGTCTTAATCCTCACTCTCGTTATCTTAACTATTATTATCACTATTATCACCGTTATCTTATAACCATTCCATATTATAACCATTATATTATTATTATTATTATTTACATGGTCACTGAAACAAGTATCATAACATTTTTTTCTCGATTTGAAATGTAAAATGTAAAGCAAAAACCAAGAAAAGCAACATTTTATATCCATTGCTTCATGAATCCAAGGAAAGAAATAAAGAACTTTCGGTCAGCATCATTTGCAGAACCAGAAACAGGCTATTTTCTGGATCAATCACCAACCACCACGTGTGGCAGCCACTTGATCCTATCCACGTGAGCCGATGCAAACTTTCCATAATTTACTATTAAAATGCCCACCTGTAATCAGCAAGTGATCTTCTGGAGAAAAAAAAAGGGTTCCCCAGCGCTTGAAAAAGGCTATGATAATGAGAGCTCCACTTGATTCTATCCACGTGAGCTGATTTAATATTGTATGGTGTAATTAATTTTGAGGGTCCCTAATTAACAACCTATTTTAGGTTAGTTGAGCTTCCGATTCACGTTTGTTAAAGGGTCGACCTAAGTTAGGTCAATAATTATAATTGATTTAATTATTTTGTACATACATCAGCTCAATCTGACCGTGGGATATTTTCATACGTCAATATCCATTAGTTTCCTTATAAATTATTACTGTTCATCGTGATTAAAGGAACCTCTCTTTTTTTTTTCTTGAAATAATGAATAAAATATTATTAATTACTTTCTAAGCAATAAATATTGACATGTTATATAATAAAAAAAATTGATCATGAACTCAAAATATGATGCATATTGAATGATATCTTTTTTAAATATTGATACGGTAATATATTAGATAATATTGTTTTTTAAATATTCAAATAACAACATATTGAATAAACATGAATTAACTTGTTAAATCTATAACCCGAGTCATGAGACTGTGATAACTTTATACAAAGAAAGTCAAAATAAATGATGAATTCCAATTCCTAATCAACTCAATATTAAAAGATAAAATTGAAAAAAATATTAAAAAATTAAAAAAAAAACTACTCGAATTAACCTACTAAACTGGTGATCTGAGTCATGAGATCGAGATAATATCATAGAAAGAAAATAAAAAAATATCATGAAACCTAATTTCTAAAAATACTTAATTTTAAAGGATGAAATTGTATAAAATTAATTATAAAAAGATAAAAAAAAAAAAAGAACTAAAGTCAATCCAGGCTAACTTGTTAAACATATGACTTAAGTCATGAGACCGAGATAAATTTATAAGAAATAAAAAAAATTATGAAGCTCAATTTCCAAAGAAAACTCAATGTTGAATGTTGAAATCGAGAAAAACAATCCATGAAATTGAGATAACTCTATATAAAAAAATTAAAAAAAAATTACAAAGTTTAATTCTCAAACAACCTAATATTTTATGGATGAAGTTGACAAAAAAAAAACTCAAAAAATGAAGATCGGGTTGTTGGAAGTAGGGGTGATCATTTTCGATTTGGTTCGGTTTTTATCAGAAAAACTAACCAAACCGGTTTCTTTTTTAAAAAAACTAAAACCTAACCGGTTCAAATCGACTGGTTTGGTTATTTTAGAACAAAAACCGGCTTGACTCGGTTTTTTCCAGCTCGACTCGGTTTTTTTTCCGGTTTGGCTTTTTTTTTTAGTTTTTTTTTTGTTTGGTTTGGTTTTTTTGGTTCAAGGTTTATAAAGCCGAACCGAACCGGTCAGTTTTTAAAAAATTCTAATTGTTTTATCAGGTTTTTTCTTGGTTTGGTTTTTTCAGTTATTTTTTTCTGTTTTTTTGTTTTTTTTTCTCACCCCTAGTTGGAAGGTAAAATTGAAAAAATATATATTCAATTAAAAAATAAAAATAAAAATAGAATCAATTTAAGTCAATCTGTCAAAACTACGACCCGAGTTATCAGAATTATAAAACCCCATAGAAACAAAATTGGGAAAATTTATGAAACTCAAATAAAAAAGAACTAAAATAATGAATAGAGTCAACTAAAATCAACCTTCCAAACCTGCGATCTAGATCATGAAATCGAGATAACCTTACATAGAGTAAATAAAAAAAAAAGTTACGAATCCTAATTTTAAACCAATCTAATATTAAATAATGAAATAAAAAAACAATTTGAAAAAGCGACTCAAAAAATAATCCAAATTAACATGGGTTAATCTATTAAATATGTTAGCTGGATCATAAAATCAAGATAAATTCATAAAAAACATATTAAAAATATTATGAAATCATATTTGATGTTGAATGTTGGAATTGAGGGAAAAAAAACATAAATTCATGAGACCGGTATATAACCTTATAAAAAAATAAAAAAATTACAAATTATAATTTTTAAAATAATCTATTATTGGAAAAAAATTGAAGAAAAAAATATAAATTATTAAATAATAAAAAAATTAAAAAATTACGAAGCACCCTTTTCACTTTGTTTTGTGCTTGTTAATAAAAGTATGTAAACTCAAAACAAAAGCTTTGATAAAGCACAGCCGTACGGGGAAAAAGAAAAAGAAATCGCTAGAAGGAGGGCTTGAACCTCCGACCTTGTGGTTAACAGCCACACGCTCTAACCAACTGAGCTATTCCAGCTGATTGATGTGTCATTTCAACATCATAATGATAAACCAACATTTTAACAAAATTTGATCTTTCTTGGTTACTTGGAAAAGTTGATTTTTTTCACTTATTGAACTGCCGTTTAGAAAGCACAGATACGGATATTTTAAAAAAAGGATTTTTCTTACTAAATTTTGATTTTTTGTTCGTTTGATTAATTTGAGATCGGTTCACCTTTATATGCTGATATAAAAGATATAACTTTAAAATTATTTAAAAATAATTTAATTTTGATTGGTGTGCAAATTAATATTTAAAAAAAACATTAATATAATAAAAAAGAAAAGAAAAGGCCACGTGGTGATCGGTTCCTGCCAAGATTTGACGTAAGAAAACGAGTTTCTCATGAGGCTACGGGGTGTGGTGATTGCGTTTAGAAGTAGCAAAGCCACGTGGCTGGTTATTTCAACTTCACGTTAACGACTGCCGTCTCCCATTTTAACAAACTCTAACCGCCTAACAACGTCAACGGCACGTCAAGAGTTTTATGATTCTTGTTAAGATTACAATAAAGGCCCCCGAAGTTCTTTGAAATAACGCAACTGCCATCATGCGCTACACGGCCAGACAATCAGCTCCACCTCCACTTCTGATTTCCCGATGTGGCTGCTTTTGAATATTGATGTCTTCTTGCATTGTAGAAGAAGGATCGAACAGAATTTGACTTCTCTATTAGCTTTTTTTTATGACCTTGAAATTTTAGTCTTCTTAAATTTGATCAAATTACATGGATAAGTCTTCGATTTTGTGTTCCATTGTTAGCTCTAAGGTTTAATCATTCCACTATATATTTTTTTTAAAATAACATCTTAAATTTCATCCAAAATATTTTTTCCCCAAATAATTAAAATAATTTGGTTCGATTTTCACACGTTAAAATTAAATTTATCCCACTAATTAAACTTTAAACAAACTATTTATATTTATGAGTTCTAAAACAACCTTGCATGGAGAAGGAATTGATTTAACCACAATTGTGAAATTCAAACATACTCGTTAAATTTATTCAGATCTAAATCATTTTAATTTGAAAAAAATTAAAGAAAAAAACTAAATTAACTCTGTAAAAAACTTGATTTGATTTATTAACTTAATCAACTTGAGTTTGATCTAGGGATGATCATTTTCGGTTCGGTTCGGTTTTTATAAAAAAAAATAACCAAAGCAAAAAAAAAATTTAAAAATTAAAATCAGTTCAAACTGACTGGTTTCAGCTTGATTCGGGTTTTTTAGAACAAAAACTGGTTCAAAAACCGGTTTAGTTTCGACAACTATAGCATTGAAAATAGAATTAGATAAGGGATTGCTTTCACAAAGAAGAGAGATTAGAAATATTATCGGATGATTTAAGGTAAAAAAAAAAATGCAAAGCTGCTAATATAAATATATATTTTTAAAGATGGTTATAAACAAATTATACTCAATAGGGTAAAGAAGTAATTCCACTTATTGTTCAGAAATTGATTACGTTTACTAAAATGGTTGAAAACAATGTGTCGGTATGCCGTAGTTATCTGAAAACGTATGAGTGGACAAAGTCAAATGTCAGAGTCTTTGGTAATCTCTTGGCAGAAGAGCATTGTATTTTTTTCTCTCACTTTTCGATGCTAAAATATTCCCATTAATGTTCACACCTTAATATTGAATTAGTCATTAAATTTATTGTAGCGTGATAACTAGGAAGGAGAAAAAAACTGAAAAATTGTTTAAATTGAGAAAATTATAAAAAAAAACTGAAAAAATCAAGCCGTAAAAAAAAACATATTAAAATTTTAAAAATACAAACCGATTCGGTTCGGTTCGGTTTTAGTTTAATAAACCTGAGCAAAACCGAAAAAAACCGAGTCAATCTATTTAAAAATATTAATTTAAATAAATAAACCAATCAATGAATTTTTTCAAAAATTATTTTTAAAACACAAAAATAAATAGATTTTTAACTACATACGTGTATGAAACACAACCCTTTTCCATTGATAGGCTCATGGAGAGAAGATATCATGGAACTCAACCTTAATTGTGCGAATCGACACTTTTAGGAATGCCATTTACTCTAAAGATTTTGCTAATAAATGTGATTTTCAAACACCTTTAATAATTTAATATTTTAATTATATGCTTGAGATAATATTTTTGGCTCTTGGGATGAGAGAAAGAGGATTAGAGAAGAGGGGGTGACTGTGTTTATTGTGTATTCCAAGACCCATCCAGCCTTTTATACTTGTAAATTTCAATTCTCATAGAAATAGGTCAATTTTCTACATGCATTGAACCTTGTAGTAATTCCTTAATCACACTAAAAACACAAAAACACTTCACTACTAGGAATACCATACGGGAAAAAATATGCCTAGCATGTGAAAAATAAATAAAATACCAAGAAAATCATACACAAACGTCAAAATAGCGTGTGGATTTTGGAAGTTTTTTTCTCTTAACTTGGTCCAAGTCAGTCGTCTGAAAACAATCCACATAGAGATAGATCTTTCCCACCAAACTTTGTTGCCCTCCCCTCTTCTCTTACGTCTCAAATTCGTATCTTCTCTTGCTCTGCCTTCGTTTCTTACCTATATAAAGAAACACACGCACACACTTCTTCCTTGCCCTTCAAAAACACAGGATCATCAAGAGAAAGGTCGTCGGACGATTTTTCTTCAATATTCTCAGGGAAAAAGATGGAGCATAGAAGAGGAAACAGCAACAGCAACAGCAACAAGAAGAAGGAAGATTGGGTTGTGGAGGACCAAGTGGGATTTCCAGTTCATAATCAAGTGAAGAAGATAAAGCAAGAATCTTGTTACAAAATCTTGGATTGGTTACCGGCTGGGCAGCCTGAGATGAGACCTGTTGTTAGAGTGTTCACCGCCAGATCACATCAAGTTTCTCGCTCTCCTCTGGGATTAGCAGGCAGGCCCATCTCCGTTGGGGATTCATGATTCATAGAAAGGAGTTCTGGAAATAATCTTGATGATCATGGCGGCTTAGGGCTTCTTTTTAGCAGCAAGAAAGAATCCACAGGGTTTTGCTTTAGCATCGTTCTTCTTCCATGGTATCTCCCCTGTTTTCTTCTTTTTTGATATTTTGTAAATAACGATAAAAGTATGTGGTAGTTTCTATAATTAATTCTCAGTTTTGATGAACTCGTAGACAGTTCTTGGATCGTTGCTTCGTTCCACCACCACTCCTCGTAAATCTTGAACATATTTATAATAAGGAAGGGACATCTTGCCGTTTTAGCCTCTCTCTAATCACAATCACAATCTTAATTTTGGTTTTTAGCATAAGGTTATAATTTTATTTTCTTAGAAATATTTCTGTTGTTCTTATTTTTTTTAATATGATTACCTTATCTACCCCATCATCGTCCGGGTGGTGAAAAGTCCAATTCATGGCCAAGTAATATTCCCTTTTCTTATTTAATTTTTTTTCTAAATTTAAAACCTGGATTTTTAATTGAAAATTAATTCAGAAATTTAAAACTCATAATCAGTCCATGATTTTGATGCGATTAATATACCTCTGTAATATATCGAGGATATACCTTTCCCACTTGAATAATGACAGATTCCCAAATTAATCAGTGCTAAATAGCCCACAAACAGTGGCCATCAATGGCCGCGCCAGGGTCCATAAGCACTCACCATCAATTAGGTTATCAGGTTAATCTATAATCTATAATTCATTTGATAAACATGAGTCAATTATTTTTTTATAAAGATGATATTTGTTTAGAATTATTTAATTAAATTCAATTAAAAGATTTTAATAAAATCTTATGTTTAGAATCATTTTAGGTTTTAAGAATTGAATTACAAATGAAACTCAATTTCTGATAATAATACAAAATAAATTAAATGTCAATCCCACTTATTTAAAACTTAAAAAATAAAAAATTTAATATTAAAATTAGCTTTTTCAAAATAACTATTTATCCATCTATTTTTTTCTAAAGATATTTAAAGAAATAAAATGAAGATAAGAATAAAATAAAATAATAATAAATTCTATATTTTTCAAATGCATCACAAATTATTTATTAATTAAATTTAAATTAAACACTGATAATTTCTGTTACACTCGGTAACACGTGCCAACGAAATCTAAGTCCATAATCAAACATGCCTATAATAAAATCCAAGACAATTAATTTATTACTGCTTTCCAAATTTAAGAGAATAATGACTTCCTTGTTATAAAATCCGAGGTATAAATAAACCTAATTAAATATTCACGGATAGGTTCACTTGTATTTTTTTTAAAATTAATTTTTTTATTTTTTAAAATTTTTTTAATGTGATGATATTAAAAATATATTTTAAAAAGATGATATCAAAAGCATATTTTAAAAAATAAAAAAAATATATTATTTTAATATATTTTTAAATAAAAAACACTTTTTAAAAAATTACTATTATAACCTAAACACGACACGCTATTCAGTCTAATCCAACCCACGATCCAAATTACACAGGTGGAGTGTTGATAGGCTGAGGTCCAAGGACAGACTACAATGGGCTATCTCTGTTTCTTGAGTTTGTTTCTGTAACACATAAACTTGCAACAGCCGTGATCTGGTCATGTTGCCTGTCATTGGACAGGATCCCATTGTAGTCTTGGACCTATCTTTTTAAATTACAAATGTTCACAAATATTTTTTTTTTCTTTTAACATGTAAGCCCCCTCTTTTGAAACATGGCATAATAATAATAATAATAATAACAACAACAGAAGCAACGTTACGTTATTAAACCCGATCTAACCCGATAATCAATCAAAGACTTGGCTGACTTGAATTTCAAAAAAATCGACTCGGAGTTGACATAATCAACCTAATAACTTGAGAGGCTGAGACATGATTAAAACTTATTAATTTTTTTTTTCAAATTTTTTTATTAACTTAGATTAACCTACCTGCTTTGTAATCCAAACCTTCCGTTGAATCGATCCCTATTAGGCTGGGTTTAATCACTATTTAAAAAAAAAAACTTAACTGGATGGGTTAACCTGTGACCTGGATGACCAGGGCATAAATCGAGCCTAGTTACAACAAAAATAGAAAAAGAGTTGACTTGGAGTGACCTTTCAAAAGCCCTGATTAACTCGCGACTTGGGAAAAATACAATCAAAACTCGTTAATTTTTTTTTCTTTTTTAACTTTTTCTTAAAGTGATATTATTTTGTTTTTGCCAAAACTAAAAAATTAGGTTGATGATCCATCTGGAACTTGTCCTAAATCAATCTCCTGATTGAGTTTAAAAACTATAGGTTTAATAATTATAATATTATAAGGAGAAACCTGCTGGGTGTATGTTTGGAATCTAAATATCATGTAGTCTTTCATCAGAATTGTTTTATTTTTTTTCTTATGAAGTGGATGCTTCTCTTTTGGAGAGGCTGTACTTGTGTGTTTTTTTTTTATGGGCTGGGCTCTTAGTTCATGAGCTCAGTATGCTGTAATTGGATTTTTCTGTGACCATATATTATCCAATTACCAGCATAAAATCCAGCTGTCCTTTTCTGGGCCTATATTTCTGACTGACATGCATATTGTTCCAAGCCCGTTATGTCGTGTTACAAATAAATCTATCTTCCCTTCCGTGTCCTTAGATCTTAAAAACCCAGTAGTCATTAGATAGGTGGCCCGTCCTTGTCGAATTGTTAAGAACAAATAAACAAATGTTGTCAATTGAGGAGGAAAAAAAAAAAACAATTCATAATCTTTGTTTTTTTTTCTTTCTTTCTCTTTCTTTAATTTTTTTTTTTAAGGTTAGAGACTAAAACATGAAGAAAATAAAGTTATGGATCAAAATATAAAACCTTAGAAAATAAAGGTTCAAATGAAAAAAGATGAAAAGGACTAAATATGCTAAAAACACACCTGAGTGACAGTACTAAAAAAAAGCCTGAAAATTTGTTCAAGTATCAAATTTGAACCTTAAAGTTTTAATTATGTTTAATTAAAAAAAGTGAATTTGATTTTTCCAAATGGAGTATTGATTTGATGCCGAAAGATTTTTAAACATTGCAAGAAACTCTTGCCAAGTTAACTATGACAAACCACCAATTATAATATTAAATTAACTAAACTTGAAAGGATTAAATTGAAAAAAAACAATAAAAAAAAAAGGAAACGTTGTGTGAATCTATAGTGTTTCCTCTTATGATAGAATAGATAAATACAAAAATGATATAAACATGTTAGTTAAAGAAATAGAAGCAAAATAAATATCTCAAATATAATTTTAACGTGAATTTATATACTTTCAAAACAAAATATACAATAAAACAAGTTTCATTTGTCTTTATTATTTTCATTTTTTTTGAAATGGTAGCCAAACCTTCCTTTAAAAAAAACCAATGATAATTGTTCAATTTTGAAATTTTTATGTGGAGGTTTTAGGTTTATTATTTTTTAAAGAGATGTAACGATTTCTTTTATCATATATCACGTAGTCCAAAATTGATTGGATTCTACATTAGGTTATACCAAAAAAAAAAAAGATCATTTTCTTTTTTAAATTTTCACCAAGTATATAGAAATCGCAAATGGAAACACCCATTTTCTCCCATGCCTTCCACGTAACTATGCACCATGGGATGTTAGCAATTTCTTACTTTCTTTTGTTTGTTCTTTCTATGATGGTAGTGATTATCGTTTGTGGTAATGATTTATTTTTAGATAATTTTTATTTGAAAATATATTAAAATAATTTTAAGATTAATATATTAATATAATCTAAAAACATAAAAAAATACAAAGAAAAAAATAAAAATAAAATTAATTTTTTCTCAAAATACTTTTAAAATATGAAAACATATAGCAAGCCAACGCATATTGGGACAAAATCATATTTAACGATCTTGTCTACTTTAGGATCGACAATTAAAGATTCTTAAATGGAAACCTCACATGGGATGATGTGTTGGTCCGATCTCATTGGATTTTTGTAGCGTGGAATTAGAATGGAAAAGAGAACCAACTTGGTTTCTTCGTCATGGTTGCATTAGGACATGATCCTCAATTCACGTATGGTTTCTTCGTCATGGTTGCATTATCCTCAATTTTATCAATATTATTTCTCAAAGATTAGACATCTTCTAATTTCTCTTCCTTCCGAGAGACTCGCTTCTCTACATATTGCTAATTACAACTTGATTATCATATTTTTTTTATTCAATTTTTTTTTTTTTGCAAATCTAAAGGGTATTATAGAGAATTATACAAGGTATAAAAATACATGAAAGCTTGTACGGATGAAAAACTTAAGAATTGAAGTTGTTGGTCTTAAAAAACTCATGGGAGAACTTGTTAATCCGATGTTTGTCACTGTATCTCCCAAGTTTGGATTTATCTATATTCTTTTTAGTAAAAAATAATATAAATCATAAGACCTCACTTAATAGGTTAAGTTATTAGGTTGAGATGGTTTTTTGACATGGTATCAGAGTCTTGATTACCAAGTAGTCACGAGTTCGAATCTCATCATCCCTATTTATTTGATAAAAATTAAGTGCAAGGTAAAATAGACCTGTACAAATTTCAAGTCCAAAGAGCTTTCACTTGAGGGGATGTATTAGAGAATAATATAAATCATATCCTGGAACCTCATTTAATAGTTTAAGTTATTGAATTGAGATGATTCTTTGATACTTTTATAGTTATTTCCTTATTTTAAAGAAAAAAAAGCATCATTTTATTGCAAAATATTCTTCAGTTTGTTTATTTTAAAATGGTTTAATTTAAATGATCAAATTTAATATTGAAATTAAGAGCAATCTAATATTGCTGTTTTCTATACAGATAACATATGGTTTAATTATGGAGAAAAATAATGATATTAATAATGGAGGACTATGAGAATATATTTTAATGTAAGAAAAAAAATTGAAGAACCACCATTTTCACCGATCAAAAGTCGTGAGATGAAATTAAGAAGATAAAAGTAGAACTACATCATTATTAACAAGAGAAAATGCTAAGAGCATACCCAAAAAATATACTATTAACCTTTGTAAAATATGATTACCATCAAATGATTCATTATCGTGAATTATCTTCTAATTTATAGAGTTTCGGAATTATTTAAGAGTGCAGTATAAATTAATTTTTATTTATAAATATATTAAAATAATATTTTTTATTTTTAAAATTTATTTTTGATATCAATATATTAAAACAATCTAAAATATAAAAAAATAATTTAAAATTAAAAAAATTTCAAAAATCTTTAAAAACAATGTTAGACTATAATATCAAATAAAATCTTTATATCAGAGACTATAACATCATTTGTTTTACGAAAAAGACAATTTTTATATTAGATTAAAAAAATTGAAAAAATATTTTTATAAATAATATATTCATAACTAAATAACATAACAAAAAAAATTTTAACCAGTTTACCCGTGTTAATTTTAAGACCTGTAAAATCAATCGAGATATACAAAAATTGATTAGAACATTAAACTAAAAATAAAAAAATTTTTATGATGCAATCACCGACGATGTACAACATCAACTTGCTAGCTGTCTCGACTCTCAATCATAGTTTTTTTTTTTTTTTTAGTCATCAATGTCAAGCTGTCAACTGTACAGTTACCGAACACGGGGGATTGATTTTTACGCAAGCTAGGAAACAACATATTTATTTTATTTTTCTTTTATTTTCCTTCACAAAGGACCTAAATACTTCCAAGTCACCCACAAATTTCATAGATTAATATTCTGATTTTTAGAAAAATAAGAGTAAATAAAATTTAATTTTTTTGTTTAAATAAAATACTTTTCCTTCAAGAAAGATAAAATTTTTTTTTCAGTTTTTCAAATTTGTATTAATTTAAAAAAACTTTTTTAGATGTTCTTCAAAGTTTTTTTTTTAATTTCACTGTTTTTAAAATAAGAAATATCAATAATAAAATATTTTTTTTATACACAACCATTTTTTAAATGGTTTTTTGATATTTTGATATTTATTTACTTAGTGTCATAATTTTATTTATTTTTATTATAAACATAATATAAAAGATGTTTTTTTTGGAGTTAACAAGCACAGCTTGTTCATCATAATTTCAAATTTGAATTGAATAAAAATAACCAATATAAAATATTAAGACAATAATAATAAATCATGGTTTTGATTTTTTTTACTTTAAATATTTATAATCTTGATTATAATAATAATAATTATTATTAAGGAAAACAAATCCTCTTCATTCTTGATAAATAAACATTTTTTTTCTTTATTGAAAGAAGCTACAAAAGAAAAGAGAAACTAGAAGTAGAAAATGAAAATGAAAATAATTTTATATTCCTTCACCAAACCTTCCAAAATAAAGTTAGGAGATTCAGTAAAATACACCGTATCCACAGTCCTTACCTAACTCAATTCCAAATTTACATTTCCATTCGCTATAATTGGAAGAACCAAAATGGATTACGAAATAAAGCAATCAATTATAAAGAAATCGAAAGAGAGGGAGAGTGGTCTTTACTTGAGCATTGCATGTCTTCTTCAACCTTCAAGAAGCAAGTCAGAATTTTATATTCAAGTGACTTATTTCGATGTCTCACTGGCGAAACTCTGATTCCGGTTATAATTTTCTTGTTAGAAAGTGTTAAGAGATTATCTCAATTTAAAAATTTTTGTTATTAGGTAATGTCCAAAGATATGATTTATATTATTCTTTAACACACCTCCTCAAATGAAAGCACTTTGGGCTTGAAACTTGCACAGACCCATATTATCTTATGCTTAATTTTTATCAAATAAATGAAGATGGTGATATTCAAACTCGTAACCGCTTGGTCATCAAGGTTTTGATACCATGTCAAGAACCAATTCAACCCAAAAACTTAAGCTGTTAGGTGAGACTCCAAGATATGATTTATAAGACCCCAAGATATGATTTATATTATTCTCTAACAGAAAGTAAACATATTATACTATATATTTGCATGTGAGTATTGTCGTGTCAATCATCCTTTTGAATCGGGGTTTGAGCGGTGTAAAAAAACAAATAATTATTGTTATTTTTATGGTTTAAAAGGTTTAGAGTTGATATTTAGTGTTTTGATTACTAGAAACTATAACTAGTTTTTATAGTCTAGATAAAAAAACTAATTATATATAAGAAAGACAATGTCACCTTTAATACATCCTACCTAAGATAAGTTATATTGTTCATTTGTTTGATTATTACTAAGGCACTGATATTTTTTTCTTAATTATTGGTCTGTTTATTAGTTAAAACAGATCCATCACAGTAAAAAGAACCATGACTTTATAGTCAATCCTAGCTATTCTAAAACAAAAACATATTTTTTTGGATTTGTTTTTTTTAATATCAAAATACACGTTTTACGTATTCATAATTCTTGATATTAAAAATAAACAAATTAGTTTTTTGATGTTTTTAAAATTTAGACCAAGTTCCATGTCTTCAATAAAATTGTTATTAAATCTATGACGTGTGCAAAATATAAATTTTTATTTTTATTTTTGTTGGTATGCTAAATCATGCAATATTTATGTTTTCCTTTTGTGTTTTTTCTTTTTCTTTTTTCATTAAAAATAAAAACATGATTTTTGTTTGGATATGCAATTTGAAAACATAAATATATTTTTTGAAATAATAAGTTTGTTTGTGATGTTTTCATGGAGAATATGGATGGTAACTAAGGAATTGCTGCTTACATAGTTGACTCTAATGATGGAGATTATAAATTTAATTGGTCAAGGACGGCAATTAAGGAATTGTTGATTATATAGTCCATTCTAATAATGGTGTTTATGGACTTAGTTAGTCGAGGATGATAATTAAAGAATTATTAGTTATATAATTGATCCTTGAAAAGATGGTAACCAAGTGAATTTGATGGTATGTTTATGTGCAAGAGTAAAAAACAAATTTTTTATTTTTCATGTATACGACAATAAAAAGTCTGGTAAAAATATCTGAATTTAAATGAAGAGAAACGTTTATATCTAAGTTTTAAATGGTGTTTAATTATATTTTAATTTTTTTATTTTCAAATTATTTTAATATAGTAATATTAAAAAATAAAAAAATATTATTTTAATACATAAAAAAAAACATTATAAAAAATACCAAAGCGGTGCGGTTTGCTTTTCAATGGAATATATTTGATGGTAGGTGAAAACATAAAAAAATGAACCGAAGTAATTTCTTGATTGGAGAGCTCTAAAATTATCTGTCATGTGAGGTTGGCAATTGTTTTATATTTTTTTATTTAAAATATATATTAAAATAATATTTTTTTTATTTTTAAAATATATTTTTACATTAATACATCAAAACCATTTAAAAATATAAAAAATTATAATTAAAAAAATAAATCACACAGCTTAACAACCTCTCTCAAAGCTTGGACTAAAACCTAGTATCGAACAAAAAATCATCCGTGTTAAAAATAGAGTCGAAAACAAATTAAATTCAGGGATAAGTTAGAAATAATTAATTTTGTATGATGGGTTAAAAACTAGGCATAAATCTTTTTTTTATTATTATTTTATTTTTTAATTTTTAATGTAAAAAAGAAAAGAAAAGAAGAAATACTTGTTTCCAGCTCTACCAAATTTCACAATATAATGGACGGAGGGGGAGCTTGATTCATTCGTTTCAGGGAAAAAACAACACACTACATTCAGGAAATGGACAACGACGAGGCAATTCTTCGTTGCACTCTTATTGTTTCCAATAATAATCTGCCCTCATATGCTTACTAATTTTATTTTCATTCAATTACGGGGAAAACGAAGAGGCAATTCTTGTACCAAGATAATAAAACCATGGGAATACCAAGTTCTAACAAGGCAGAGAGCTTATCAAGGCTTCCTCAAGCAAAAGACAAGGCCAATAATCACACAATAATCAACCAGAGAACAAGAATGGTGGTGATCTCTTATGGCTTCCAGAGAATGGTCGTGTCTGCAATCATGGAGGTGACAACATAAGGATCCATATTGGAAGCAGGCCTTCTGTCTTCGAAGTAACCTTTCCCAGCTTTCTCTGTATCCCTGCCAACTCTAACTGAAGCTCCACGATTCGCCACACCCTATTCAACGAAGGTAACAGAGATTGAGTGCTTGAATTTTGAAAGATGAGTGCTGACGAAGAAAAATTCTTACCCAAGAGAAGGTGTTGATGTCAGCTGTTTCATGGCGACCAGTCAGACGACGCTCATTGCCTTCTCCGTAAGCAGCAATGTGTTCCTTATGCTTCAATTGAAGTTTTCCAATGGCCTTCTTGATAACTTCAAACCCTCCATCATTTCTCATGGACTTGGTACTGAAATAAACACGGCAAGCTTTTATTAGATACTCTATTGAAATGTGAGGGAAAAAGTAGCAGAAAAAGTCCTTCGCTTTGGTTTGTTTTTCACTGCAGTGCCAAGGTAATATTCACAACCAGTTACCTGTAGTTTGTGTGGGCACCAGCTCCATTCCAGTCTCCCTGGCAAGACAAGGCACTCAACAAAGTTAAGAAGACGTGCAAATGCATAGCAATAAGATGTTTAATCCTGTATTTTTGCATCAGAAAAGAAATAAGACTTCAGATACAAAATCTAACCTGGATAGGTTTTGGGTCAAAGGAAACGACCACTCCAGCAATCTCTGTGATCCTCTGTTGTCATAAAACCACACAGCATCAGTAACAGCATATTTGGTTTCAACTTCATATTTATTATAGCATGAAGAAAGTGCAGATCGTTGAAAAGAAAGCTCAAAGTACCTCAAGAATGTAACGGGCAACCCACAACTCATCTCCAGCTGAGATGCCAACAGAAGGGCCAACTTGGAATTCCCACTGTTTAAGCAAGAAATTTCATGTGTTCAGAAAATAAGCTACAGCTATAGACGGGAGTACAAATAATGTAAGCTAGCTTGGACAGCTCAAAAGAATCAAGTAAAATCTGTATTTACTTGGCCAGGCATCACTTCCCCGTTGATGCCAGAAATGTTGATTCCAGCATAAAGGCATGCCTTGTAGTGGGAGTCAACAACATCACGGCCAAAAGCCTTATCAGCACCAGCACCGCAGTAGTAAGGACCCTGATATAACAAGCAAATAATTCAATTCACATTAATTGAAGACAAATCCCTTGGGTTTAAGAAATTAGGATATGGAGTTTCGTACGAATTAAGGAAAAAATAAAGGGTTAAATAATGGTTAATAAAATAGAATTAAGGGAAACGTAAATCAAACTAAAAAAAGAAAGAAAGAAATTAATACCTGAGGTCCAGGATAACCACCAACAGGCCACCCAATTGGCCATTTTAAATCTTTTTGCAACAAGGTGTACTCTTGCTCTATACCATACCTACATGTTTATATTATATTAAATTATTTCAAAATAATTATAATAGAATCCACAAAACCTTAAAAAGAGAAGAAGAATATTCTTAATTTAATAAGAAAACGTGAATATCTGAAAATAACTTTAGTAAACAAAGACATAGATAGAGAGATACCAGGGCACCTCAGCAACAACATCTGGATGGCTGAAAATTTTTGCTGCATTGTATCTCTTGTTAGTTGGGATTGGTTCTCCTGCTGGAGTGTAAGCATCACACATCACCTATATATATATATATTTGAAGTCATCAAAAGAATTAATTTCTTAAAAACTCCATTAATGAATGAATCAGACAAATTGACTGGAATAAGTGAAAGGGACTTACTAGGATGTTGTTGCCCCTCCTAAATGGGTCCTTGAATATTGCTTGTGGGCTATTTTCATGACATCACAACAAAAGTAAATCCATGCACCAGAAGGACAAGTGCCATTAAAACACAAGGGGGAGGGGGGGAGAGGGAGAGAGAGAGTACTATAAGATGACTTCACTGTCTTCTCCGGGAGCTTGGCCGGTGCTTGAACCGTCATAGTTCCACTTTGGAAGCTTATGAGGATTACTCACTACCCCATTAAGTGTCTGTTTCATGTAAATCAACAAACTTTCACAAGAAAGCAACTAAAAGGATCGTAATAGAAACATGAACAGAGAAAATATTGGTTACCCTGGCTTTGCTTCTAAGATCCATACCAGATCCACCGATCCTGCAACATAAGTGACATATCAAGATCAAAACTTCGAAAAAACATCAAAACACAGAGCACCCATTAAAGAGGGTGATATAAGCACTCGAGGGATCAAGTTCTTAGATAAAGCAAAACAAAAAAGTTCCCATTAATGATAGAAATGAAAGAATCCAAAAGAAAGAGCAAAATGAAAACTTTTAGATGCAGTCATAAAGAGAAGGAGAAAAACAGAGGACTTGGAAATAACACTGTTTGCAAAACATTGAAGTACAACAAGAGAGATCAAAACTCATTGGATTAATTAAGTGACGCAAAAACAAGAGTTCCATAATCAACTAAAGAATTTCAGCGATCCCCAACAAAGGAGCAAAAACGCAAACGCAAAAAGAGGAGACAGCAGAGGACTGAGAAAAGATATCATATGTAGTCAAACGAAATGGATAAAAGACAGAGAAGAGAGACTGTAAAAAGAGAGAAAGTGGAACTGATTGATACCATATGTATTCTGCAATGATCTTCTCAGTAGTATCAGAGAGGTTCAAGTTGATGAGATCAGACAAGAGAGACATATTTGCAGCAAGAAGAAGGATAAACAAAGAGCTCGACGCCTCGACGGTGAAGGCGTTTTACTTTCGGATTCAACGAATCTAGAGAGAGAGACTGCACTGTATAGGGAGGCTCGAAGGTACAGCTGAAGAAGATGTAATCATATTTATAGAAAGGATTTTGGTGATGGAAAAAAATAAAAAAACAAATTCTGATTGGTATTTGAAACTATAAGATAGTTTTTTCTCTTTATAAAATATTTATTGATTTATTTTTTCTTATTTTCCCGTTTCTTTAAGTCCGTTATTTAAAAAATTAATTTGTACTCCTTTTATTTTAATAATGGCAAGATACCTTCAAGCCATTTTAAGTCCCTATATATGAAGAGAGCTTATAGAGAATTTCGATAAGTAATTATAAATTTTAAATAATTTAATGATATGAGCTTGTAATTTCAAGAATTCTTATGATAATTAAGAAGATTTGGTACAAAAATTTTGATGTTTAAAAAACAATTTAGATTGATACATAAAAAAAAACATAGTAGTAGTTGTATCAAAATCAAAAAGAAAAAAAAAACTTTACGTGTTTGTTTATGTTGTTTCTTTAAAAAAAATATTTTAATTGTTTTTATATATTAAATATAAATTTAAAAAATATTTTTTTAATATATTTTTTTAAAAAAATATTTAAAAAATAACTATTACCACCAAATTTAACACTAAAAAAATTTATCAAACAATTAACTTTCAAAACAATATTGCAACTTAGGTGAAGAAGATATCATTTCAGCTATCTCTAAAAACAAAAAAAAAAACACTTATTTTTTTAGATTAGCAAATTTATTAGAGATTTTGTTATTCTTCTAGAGTAATTGGAAATTTGAATATTGAAAAAAAAACATGAAATTAATTAAAATAAAATATTATATTAAAACTTAATTATTGAAAAAAAAAAACGTAAGAATTGGAGTGGTGGTGGTTAGGTCAATTGTAAACGGTAGGTATGACTGGAACATGGGTTTGTCTTACTGACACCAAACCTTAAAGCATCCATATTTTTTAAAAAATGTAAATTAAAAAGTCCATGAAAGCAAGATGAATATAATTTATAAAAAAAAAATTATTTTATTATTTTTATTAAGTTTATTTATTTAAATAAATAAATAATAAATTTACATCCAAAAAAATATATGATTTAAAAGATATACATAAATAAAATTGACTGAATAAAAAATATTATGCAAGATCAAATACATCAACAATATAATTTAAAAATAAATATTTTTTATTTTTAAAAATAAACTTTATTTGTATATAAAAAAATATAAATGAATTAGAATAATACCTTGAAAAATAAAATAGAAACAGAACAACTAAAAAAAACTTATATTCGAAAAAAAATACAAAAATCATGACCTAAATTATAAGATTGAGATAAACTCATAAAAAAACTTGATGATAATCACAAAACCAATACTAAGAAAAAAAAACTAGTGCAAAACAATAAGAATGTATGAATCTGAATTCCTAATAAATTAAATGCTGAAAAATAAAATCAGGAAAAAAATTAATTACTTAAAAGGATCGAAAAAAATAAGGGTGAGAAAACATTAATTAGATGGATAAAATTTTTCAAATGGAGGGTTTAATTGAATTGAAGAATAACTTTAATAAAAAAACAAAATCAAAAGAATGAGGATCAAATTGAAAAAAAAAACAACAAAAAATTTGATTGAATGATGAAATTGAAAGGAAAAAAACTTCAAAAAAAAATGTTAAGGATAAAATTAGAAATTTAAAAAATAAGGACTGAAATGAAAAATCAAGCATATGAGAAAATTGCAATTGAATGATCAAATTGAAAAGAATAAAAATTTCTATAAATGAAAAGGGAACGAAATAAAAATTTAATAGAATGAGGATTGAAATTGAAAAGTAAGAAAGAAAGAGGACAATGTTGTACATTATCTGTCAAGAGAGAGAAAAAAGAGAAAAAAAATTCAAACAACTATCGACGATAATCTGATTACCCTCGGTTGTCACATGCCACTATAAATGAAAAAGAACTAAACGCGGCATCTAAGGAGACTATAAAAGGTTAATTATGTTTACCAGTGACATCACATGCATCGTCTGAATAACTCTAACGTCACCCACGCACTGGGCAAATTGAGTACGCTCTAGTAGCTTTAAGCATTAAAAAATTCAAAAAATATGAAAAATATCAAAATGCCCCCTAGGACCCTGACAATTACATAAAATACCCATATGAAAATATAAAAATATTCTTATCCAAAAATACCCTAAAATGCTAAGTTTATGTTTTGTCTCTTTCAAAGTTAAAGATATAATTGCACTTTATATTAAAATTTAAAAATCACAAAACATTCTTATCTAGCAGCACAATAATATTTTAACTTTAGGAGCAAATATATATTTTTACTTTTCAAGAGTTTATGTAAAATCAAGAAAGCTCTTGGTCAATATTTTTATATTTTATTTATTTTAAAGGTAAAATAATATTTTTACTGTGAAAAAAAATAAAAAGATATTAGTACCAAAGAGATTTAATTTTTTTTTTGGATCAAAAGACAAAGATAATTTTAATGCAGCTCAAGATATATTTTATTACTGTTGATTGGATGGCATATAGTGTTTTAGGTAATACTTCTCTATGATCTCTTTTATATATATACATGATTATGAATCTTTGTATTAATTAAAAATATGTTAAATATTTGACTTGGTATAATATATGTTTTCTATCATAATAAAAAAATGAGAGTGGCAAAATAAACACTTTTTTCTTTTTTTGAATAGAAATTTGTTGTTGCTGTTCTGACAATCCAAATTAAAAAATAAAGACAGCCTTTGAAAAAAACTACCAATGCACATTCGAGGAAGCTTTCATGAACATAAATTAATTTTTTTTATTACTATATATATTCAAACTATTTTCTTGGATCTTCTTTTTTCTACAAGTCAACCCAAATTTAGCAAATTCCAATTTCTCACTTATAAAGATGGTCATGGTTTGAGTGTATTGGAAGAATTTGAGTAGGTTTGGGAACGCGGCTGCGACTGTGTTTTTAAAAAATTTAATTTTTTTTGTTTTGTTAAAATTTAATATGATTTATATGTTTTGAATCGTTTTAATGTGTGATGTCAAAAATAATTTTTAAAAAATAAAAAAATATTATTTACATATATTTTAGTATAAAAAATTATTTAAAAAGCATATACAACTACACCGTCAAACAACTCTTTGTTGTTGTGTAAGACCACTCAATTTCTCTTTTTTGTTTTTAATTGATACAAACCACTCAAATTTGATCATCACTATTTATCCATTTTTAGTCCTCAAATGCATAATCTTATCCCTGTTCTTCCGTACAATCGGCTGCTTGAAGACTTTATTACCTCAGCCACAGTAGAGGCCTTGCCTGCTACTGCTCTAAATCCTATCTTTTTAATCAAAAGCAATGTATAAAGACGACAAAACAAGCTCTGCCTCCTGAGTATTAATTTAAAAAAAATGACTTGGAACTTAACATAGTAGCAATGGAGCTCAGAAATATGGAGGAAAAAACATAACTTTAAATGCATTCATGCTTTTGTTTTTTTCAGTATCTTCTAAATATCACATATTTTTTTTTCTATGTCTCGTGGATTTTAGAATCAAATAGAGAGAATTTGTATTCTTATGAACCCTCAAACTGTGTTATAAAACAATTTTTAAGAGAAAATATCTTCAAAGAGTAAGAAAAAATCAATCATTTTTAGAGCAAAATCTTTAAAAAAAAGGTTTCCATAATAAAATATAGTTTGGGTTACAATCGAGCAACAAGTTAATTTATATTAGTCAGAAAATAATGCGTGAATGCAATTAAAAGTTAAATTAAATAGAAATTTAAAAACAAAAGTTGAAATTGATCACAACCGAAGTAATTAAAAGATCAATGATAAAAATGAAAAAGATAATAAAGTTTTAACAATATAATCCATTCAATTAGGGGCATATTTGAAGAGAAAATTAGAATTTAGGGTAAAATTGGCCAAAATAGCACAAAGAGACAAGGACTAAAATAGAAAAATGGCAAAAGTTGAGAACCAAATCAAAGTAAATTAGGGGGTGTAATTGAAAGAAATTCAAAGTTAAAAGTCCAATTGGTTTTCAAATTATAATCTTTATGAAAATACTTTGAAATTTACATAGATGATTTCATTTTAATAATAATAATAATAATAATAATAAGACTTAAATGAATACAATCATTGAAAATTGTAGCCTAATCCTAAGACAAGGAAAATGAATTACAATTAAAATAAGACTTAAAATGATTTTATTTTAATAATAATAATAAGACTTAAATAAATTTCGTGCTAATTGTTGTTCATAGATCTGTCCTAGCAATAGTCTCGTGAATGTTGTTCTAAGTATATAATCTCGTGAATCAGTAAACAAACAAACAAAGGAAAATAACAATTGTACTTAGGAAAGTAAAGCTGGTTTTTGCAGATGCAGAGGTTGCTTGCTTCTTTTTGCTGAATTTTCCTTTCTCTACCTGGTGATGCTTACGACCATCTGTTCTTACATCACTGTCATAAAACTACCAATATCTGTTCTTACAGTGCTTCAAAGAACATTGGAAACTATAAAAATGTTATTTCTTATTTGAATATTTGAATATTTTTTCATAGTTGTCAAGGGAATATATAGATTTGCATAGTCTCAAGGGGCGTAGCGTGATGATAAAGGATTTGAGATTTGCACGGCAGGTCTCGAGTTCGAGTCAGGGCGTGCATCTTTTGTAAGAGCCTGGGACAGCCGGGGTTTTACTCCCTCACCTGGACCCACAAAATGCGCTTTTCAGAGGATGAGGTTTCCTCGAATCCAAAAAAAAAAAATATATATATAGTTTTGCATGGCATCTTCTTCCCATCAATATATTTTTATTTATTTATCTAATAGTTTGTGAGATCTTTTGTACTAGATTGTGCAGCACCGAAAACTAAATTTCTTGCTCCTAATTATTTTAAATGGAATAATCAGAATTAAGTCTCGAGGCTTTTTAAATAAATTTTAATGGATGTTAAATTCAAATTTTAAAACTAATAAATTAAGAAATTAAATATACTTTTTTTACTATCAAACTGACCCATTGAGATTTTAGTCCCGATATTTTTCTTTAATTGTAGATCATTTCAATATATTAATATAAAAAAAATTTTAAAAATCATATTTATATATTTCTAAATAAAAAATATTTTAAAAAACAATCTTTACTAAACCTCCAAATAAACCGTGGCTAATCGCATGGTTGATTGTGCTATCAAATAGACACTTTATCGTCTCCATTAGAAGAGATCGGGAGCAAGCTCGGAAGCAAACATGCTTTGAAAGAGGTTCTTGGTGCTCCTAATGTCCTGGGCATGATTAAAGACAACAAAGCAGCTCAAGAGGTCCGAGCCCTGAAAAGAGTTCTCCGGTATGCTTTCAAATGATTCTGCTCGAGCATGCTATGGAACCAAGCACGTGGAGGTTGCACATGAAGAATACATGGCTACACAAACGCTTCTCATCACAGATAAGCTGATATACCAACAAGGCGGAAGTTTGCCCACTTGGTTAAATCGATGAAGGATTCTAGGGGCACTGCTCTTATATTTTTTTTGTCCATGCACGTTTCAGGAGAGCAATTGGCGCTGCATTCTGCCATTGCTGCAGTCCTTCGATTTCCTCTGCCACATTTTGAGGATATTGACGTGCAATAAAAAGAGTTCCCGTCCTCAAGTTTAAAATTGTATCTTGTTCAACCAATTCGATAATGGTTAGGGCCTCAGACTAGAAACAAGCTATGTTCTCTACTGAAATGGTTTATTCTCTTTTTCTGAAATTTTCCGACTTTATTTTATATCCTGTTAACATGCTAGGGTCATTCTTGGTTTCGAGGTATAGAAGAAACCGGTATATGTCTCTGATAATAATGAAGCAAACGAAGCTCCGATGACCCAAGCAATAACAGGTTTAAATGAGGATCCAGACCAGTGAATATAAATGGTGGCGACGACGTCAGATATGTGCTCTCATTAATTAATGAGAAATAAAAGAATATGGAACCAAAAATGGAGCACATAACACTAATATTCTAAAACCCTTGCTTGGAACAATAAATACAATCTGATAGTGTTGTAATCAACAGATCGTTGTCAACCTCGTTAACAGTGGAATCAATTCTATCACAAATCATGCAGATTTGTTAAATCTAAGACAAAAATATAACTCCAAATAATCACAAGAGATTTCCATAAACTATCAACATCCACCAACCTCTCTCACTAAAAGTCTACCTTGGCCTGGATCTGAAGAGTATTTGATGGATGAAAGCCACGTGAAAAATCTGATGCAGTCCAGTAAGGCCGTTGAGGTAAAAGAAAAGAGGGATCGGTCTGATGTACAGCACTCAATCATTGATTCATCAGCACCAATGCTGCAACCCTCTTCAAGGATTCACATGCCTTGAGCAGATCAGAATCTGAATGAGCGGCAGATACAAACAATCTGATTCCCACAGGCAAACGACATTTATCAAGTGTTGATCTCTTTGTGGTTACAACAAATACAGAGTCTTCCTTCAATGCCTGAAAAATTCACAACGGTGGAGACACATAATAAGAGCAAGATAGAACAACCTAACTGTAATTAAAATGGAACCATATAACTCATTCATTCCTTACCCGATCAGCCATAGCTTCAAGGAGTTTAAGGTCATCTTTAGTGGAACCTGTGGACTTTTCTAGGTTGAGAAAAACAATAGGCGATTTAGGATTGCTGCTTATAGAGAGACCCTGTATGTTGGACAATCCTGCAATCACCAAATTAAATTTATAAATAGGAAAATTTGTGCAAGCCGTGCAAAACTGATAACATATATCGTACGACAAAAAATGTGATTCTGACAACATGATCTCTAGCTCCAAACAAAACCTGACATTCTTGAACCAAACACCAGCATTAGACAATTTCTCAAAACAAAACCTGATCGGTTCTCCAGGAGATGGCCTATATGCTGCCTAGATTGTAAGCATGGGCTTCTAACTTTTACTTCCATAAAATTTCATATTACAAATGATTTATATTCATCATAAAAAGATATGCGGCAATTATACAAGTCTATACTGGACAATACCTCTAACTCGCTCAACCATAGGAAAAGCAAGTGAAGTTGCAATAAATAAGCAGGACCAAAATATATAATCACTTTTTCTCAAACTTCAGTTCAGCTTGATCATGACCAAAAGCGGTCCAACTAATCATATTCTTACACCAACTCATAGTATTATGATGAATTGGGATATGATATTTGGTCTCAGTATCAGTGGTTTAAGTAATTGACATGTTACATGAGGACTGACTCGGATGGTTCAATTGTTCCTGAGAAAAATATTCTGAGGCCAGAAAAGACTAATAGAAAGTGAATACAAAGACAGATGCTGTTGCCATTTGTCCAACAAAGAAAGAAAGAATAGTAACACATCAATTCACACAAAAGGAAGACATAAGAATGACAGCAGTGTAATGCAATCAGAATCAACCTTTCCACAAGATGGCAATGTTTTCTTTCAATTTTTCTATTAAAGCAGGATTATCCTCCAGAACATCGATAGCGGTAATTGCAGCACTTGCAAGATATGGTGGAAGAGAAGCAGAAAACACATATCCAGAACTGCTAAGTCGCTGCCAGAGATCAACAAGTAATAAACATTAACACTTTAGAATTGGAAGAGTAATAATTATAATTACCACTACCACTTGGTAATAAAATGATACTAGAGAACCTGACTATTAATCCAAATTCAATAAAATGATCAAGTTATCAGACACATATTTCCTTACTTGATGATCGACGACTCTGGAACTTCCAGTGCAGAATCCTCCTTCAGTGGCTAATGCATGGCCCATATCTGCAGTAACAATATCTATCTTCTCAATCTGCAAGACCACACAACCATAGATCAGAGAGTTTGAGCCAGTAACAATGAAGAAATGAATCTTTAAAACATACCGGCACCCCATGGTATTCAGTAAGACCTCTCCCAGACCTGCCAAGCACACCAAATGAGTTGCTCTCATCCAACAAAACACGGAAGAGATATTTCTCCTTCAATCTGATGATCTCATTTAAAGGGGCTATTTGGCCAGAGTTCTACAGATTCAGAACAAAAGAATTAATACCCCAGTCAAGCAAGTTCAATTTTCATTAGAAGTATGAGGAAAATAATTCAGTGGTAGAGCAAATAGATAACTACTAGTAACCTCAAGAAATAAATGCAGTTACTAAATTAAAACATTCAAAGCATAATCATTTTTCAAGAAACTACATGCATCAGCAATCAAGTCCACTGAATCCAAAAAAGTCAGAAGAGGGAGGAAAACACTACATTCTCCCATATGGTCTATACTAGCATTGTCAGCTTCAAAATACAGACTCCCAGAAGAAAAGAAAAAGGAAAAAGAAAAAGTAAAACCATGCAATCCTCTTTCTTGCTTAATGAAAATGAAGAACAAAGTGAAAGGAACTCCTAGGCTCTGCAATTCATGTTTAAGCGTCAGAGTTATATCTACAAAGTAGCTGCAATATCATGATATGGGATTCCAATGATACACAACCATCCAACTCTTCCTCATACAGGAGAGTGAGAGTGACCTGTACAGTAAATCTACTGCTTCTTGACACGGTGAGGCAGATATAAGAAATTAAGACACAATCTGAACTCTAATTAATGCAGCCAAAACCAAGTATTTGATCAGGGAGGTTTAACTCAATATATTGTAGACACGTATCACTATGCACAACATAAAAAATGTTTGGTATGATATACCCAGTAATGATTTATAATGTTCCACCATCATTCACTAGAAAATTCAATTCGGCCATTCTACTGAGAACATTTCCACCTTTCTTAATGGTGATTATGAATGTGTTCTGAGTACCAAAAACAGAGAGTCATGCTATCCCATTTTCATCCATGCATATTATGATGATGCTGACATCTCAGTAGAACAGGAAGAGCACTTGTAGCATAACAATCAGAAAAAAAAGTAAATATCAAGATTCAAAACACAATGGCTGTCACTGGGTTGAGTAAAATCAAGAAATCCAAAATCATGATTTGGTTTTCTTGTGATGATCAAAGGCAATGCTCTTTTGGTGCAGGCATTTACAAGTTTTTCTTTAAGTTTTGCTTAACAAATATGTGTATTTGATATGCATGCAGAGCAGAACAAGATACCTGGTACACAGCTTCAACTACAATATAGCGTCGCAACTCCTTGGCCCGCTTGTTCTCTACTGTAATTTTCTCCAAAGCATTTCGTAGAGATTCCATGTCATTGTGCTTGAAATACACAATGGTGCTTCTGGAAAGATACAGGCCGTTCTGTATTCCCCAATGGACTCCCTCATCCCTAATGGAAAATAATATAAGTACAATTTTTATATAGCCATATATATTCATACTTCCACTGAACAATTTTAACAGAAGGTTTCACAAATGAACCAAAAATTGTAAAATACTTGGATAACTATGCCACAAATAACTACCACAATCAGATACATGCATATTACAAATCAAAGAAAAAAACACAATCAAGGATGAGAAGACTGAGATATCGTTGGGTCATCTATTAGACAAGCATCACTGGTCAAAATCATTTAGCATAGCTTAATAAATTCTTAAAGTTATAAGGAACTCAAAGCAATTACCAATATGTTTATAATCATTTAAAATGATAATCAAACTAACATCACTAACATTTCAAGGGGAGGGACTAGATGAAAAGAATGAACTTGAGAAAATATGAAAGATTTTCAAGGAGTTCAATTACTTGTGTTAACCAGCTGATTTCAACGATGCAGCCACATGGGTAAAACAAATCTTAGCAGTTAGGACTACCATACTTACACAACAATTATGTCTCCTTTTTTGCAAAAACATGGAATTGTACTGAACATAGTGGAAAGTCCATATGAATAGATAATTGAATCAGGAGTTCCCAGAAACTTGGCTATTCTGGCCTCACAATCAAGGTGGACATCTGAGAAAAAGAAAACTTGTCAGAAGGCAAACATTTAAGATAAAAAAGGAAATAATCTTCAACCTGCTTTGTTTAAATTGAGTCTCACCAATTGTTCCATAGAACCCACGAGGACCACAGGAACCAACACCATATTTTTCCATGGCCGAGGTACTTGAATCCTGAGTTTTTTTTAAAAAAACTTGGTTATACATTTTCTAATTTGTGGAAAATATAATCATAAATGGTAAAGAAAAAGTGGAACAAATTTTCTCACAATTTGTTTCTCGTGCCCTGTTAGACCAAGATAATTAGCTGAAGCAAAGTTTACAACATCTTTGCCATTGATTATGGTATGTGGCCCAGCAGCACTGCAATAAAAAGTAGCTCATGAAATTACTGTAGAGAACCATTCAGATATGTCTTCAGAGCGAAGTCATAGTTTGAGCATCAAAGTAGCAACTTCTTCGAGGGGATGCAAGAGACCATTAATTCAATAACTGACAATAATTGTTTTTCAATACAACAGAGGGAGGGCATGATAATACATGAAAACACAAGGATACTTTTGACAAGAATCAAACAAATGTGTAGAGACAAGAGAAGTATGCTCACCTTTCCAATACTGGTGGCTCATATCGCATCTCCTCTGTAATAGGAGGAATAAGGGATTCTGGAACCCATTCATCACATAGCTCGTCTATTTCCTACAAAAAACACACACTTTTCAGTAATATTATGTTGGCACAGCTTCACACTTCAGAATGGATTCTCAAAACTATAATTTATATATCCAACAAGCTAAACCAGTAAAAAGCACAATTTCATCTGGAAAGCAATATGATGTCACAATAAATCTTAGAATCAGTCTTAAGGAAAAATAAAATAAAATAACGTGGAAGCACTACATCTAGCAGTTTAAAAGGATACATAGAACATGGAAGTCCCTTTCGGCTATCAAGCAATATGCAAGGATATTGAGGACATATATTGACGAATTGATATCTAATAACAGTTTTGTATTCCCGTTGAGAAGCAGAGCCAAAAAACTTCAGCATATAAAGGTATATGGAACTCTTTTCCATAAAACTTGGACAAAAACTCAAAATCTGATTTTTCAACCTAATGCATTTGCACGTGGCTCCACAAGAAGGAGAAAAGAAACAAAAATATAGCTAACTCTCAATGCTCAATGCCCTACGTACAAACATTCCACATGTTTACATCTAATCTTTATGTATATGTATGATTTATCATCCTGACAAGATACAAAACTACTAAACAGCACAAAACTACTAAACAGCACAAGGCACATAATGAAAGAAGGCAATTTCTTTCAACTAAGGTACAATAAGAGACAAAAGAAGAAGAAGCCACACTAACCTTCTTTGTTAAGGGCCGCTTAGGATGCTTATAACTTTTCTGGGAAAGAAGAAAAAGAATGACCACTAAAAGAAGAACCTCCACAAAAAGATGCCCTTTAACAAAGAACAAAAGCCAATATAAACATCCGTTAATTAAAAAATTACGAGGTACAATGACACAATCAAACTACCAACATCCACCAGTTTTGGAAGAGATAAAAATCTACCTCCAATATGAACACCAAAAACAACAGCTCTCGCAGATGGAAAATCCAAAGCCGATGTCACCCTCTCCAAAGTGCTATCCAGTAATTGCAAAACATTTGAAGCCATTGTATCCATTGTATGAAATTTCAGATCGGACAAGCTTTTCAACAATAAGCCAAACACAATTCTGATGATTACTCGTTCAAAACAACCATGCAATGCAATTTGTGGATAGCTGTTATCCCCTGTTGGTTTCTCTGGAAACACATCAAGGCACAGAAGCAAACAAAAAAAAGAAAGCAGAATTAAGCAATACCCAATTGAAAAGAATCAAACTTTTCCAAATCAAGGCTTCAAAAGATCAAATCTTTAGATCATTCAAATCCTCTGTTTTATTTATCTCTCATAGATATCAATAAAAAAGAACTACAGAGAAAGGAAGGAAGCGGAGAGAACAGATGTCTTTTCTCGGTCTGTTCTAATTATGATTCTGTATTACACATACCTTGATAGATTGAGGCTCTAACGAGAAGACGAGATGAAAGTGAATTTTGAGCTTCTTTGGTCAGTATTGAAGTCCTGTCTTCCTTTTTTTTTTTTTTTGGTGTACAGTTTCTATTTTGAATGGAGATTTTGAGATTGAAGGGTCAACTTTCGATGCCTATAGTAATCGATCATTCTCCACGAAATATCCACGAACGCACCCCATCTACCACAATTAAATAATAATAATAATAATAATTTTAAGGTTGAAAATAAAAATAAGCAATGAGTATAACATTGTTTTCTTCAAAATTATATATTGTATTATAATTACTTCCACCCGTTTTTGAAAACATCACACTTGACAAAAATAATTTATAAATTAGCAGATTAAAAAAATAAAAATAGCACAACTTAAAAAATTGTATTATTCGTGGTAATGCAATTTAATTGATTGTTGTACTAGTAATATAAAAATAAATAAATAAATTGTAAGGATTACACTATTAAAAAAGAGCGCAACTATTAATTGTTTTTTGAAAATTACACCGGTAAAGTAGAGCTACCCGTTGAGTTACACTAGAAATACAATAAGCTCTTTAATTTTCTTTTAATTCATCTAGTTTGTAAATTATATATATATATATATATATATATATATATATATATATATATATATATATATATATATATATAAAAAAATATATATATGTAAAAAAAAATTTATATTGGTGTTT
>Ga0325410_1000162_pt1 | contig 65114 bp, 34 predicted proteins | sample PopdelMetagenome_16_FD_206182 | JGI IMG/M metagenome (GOLD analysis project Ga0325410, IMG submission 206182) | Populus deltoides microbial communities from Bellville, Georgia, United States - Xylem-PdIQD-R3 | ecosystem: Host-associated > Plants > Phyllosphere > Stem > Wood/Secondary xylem... | reverse complement strand
GTCCTTATATCTCCTCAAGCGCTTTCCTCGCTGCAAGAAAAGGGTTTGGTGCGCCCAGCTAGAGCAAGAAACGCATTCACTCATAGGACAATCGTTCCATACAGTAGCTGACTAATCTTTTCTATTTTTGTTTATGTTCACCTGAATCTTTTCTATTTATGTTTATGTTCACCTACTGCATGTCTTTTATGGTTTGGTTTGGTTTAGAAAATATAAATTAAATCAAATTAAAATTAATTCAAACTAAACTTGTTTGGTTCCATATAACTTCTGCATCGCCTTTATTGGCTAGATTTGTTCCTCTATCTTCTTCATTCTTCTACTCAGCCCGATCCTCTAAGTAGTCCTTATATCTCCTCAAGCGCTTTCCTCGCTGCAAGAAAAGGGTTTGGTTCGGGCAGCTGGAGCAAGAAACACATTCACTCATAGGACAATCCTTCCAAACAGTAGCTGACTAATCTTTTCTATTTATGTTTATGTTCACCTGAATCTTTTCTATTTATGTTTATGTTCACATGTTGCATGTCTTTTATGGTTTGGTTTGGTTTAAAAAAAAATTACAAAAAAAACAAAAACAAAAAAAAGTGGGTCATCGTCCAAATGACTTGTTTCTTGATTTCTACATCTCTCTGTAAAAGTCAATCTCCAGTTTTCAAAGTTTTCAAGACTCTAAAAAAAATAAAGCGCAAAAGTTCTTTCTATATTTAGTTTTCCTTATAAATTTACTACGCAAAGCTAAAAGAAAATTTTTTCTAACATCTTTGCATAGTAAATATTATAAAGAGGGGGCAACCGTCATAACCCAATTTTTGACCCTTTTATTTAATTATTATTATTATTTTATGTATTGAAAATGATAAAAAAAAATTGATGAAAAAAACAAGTAAAAATGAAATAAATGAAGAATGAATTAAAATTTGGGTTAAGGGCAACATGATTGAAAGCTGAAAGATTTAATTAAATTTTTGACTAGTTTAATTAATCAAGTCAAGGGTTTAATTGGAGAATCGATAAGTTTTGAGACTTAATTGAGCTTGGAATTAGTTTAATTAATCAAATCAAGGGCTTAAATGAAGAGTTGATAAGTTTTGAGACTTCATTGAGCTTGGCATTAATTAAATTAATGAAATCAGTGACTTAATTGAAGAAATAGCAAAGTTTGGGGTTAATTGGGGGCACGATTGCAAAAGATTAAAGTCCAAGGACTAACTTGTAAAAGGCGTCGAAATTCAGGGGAAATTACGGTTTAAACCAGGGGCTTAATTATAAAATTTTTGAAACTTCACAAGTCAAAACGAAAATGGCCACTGTTTATCTTCAAACGACGTCGTTTTGAAGACGATGTTCATCTTCTTCTTCTTTAAGCCAGCGACCGTTTTCTACAGTAAAAGCAGAGAGACGTTGCAGCAGTAATCGTCAGTTGGTTTCAGTTATGGGCGCCTTAATGGTGGTCGACCCTCAGCCTACCGCCCGTTACCAACCTGTCGGGTTCTATATAAACCGAGGTGCACCAAAGAACAGAGGTGGGTTAGAGAGAGAGAGAGACGAAAGAAACCTGAAAAGTGACTGATACCAAGAAACCAGTGAACTCTTAAGTGTTTTGTTTAGAACCCCATACCAGAAGTGAACTTTTCCTCCCTAGCACCGGCCTAAAACAACAAAAACCGAAACGGACCGAGAGAGAGTAGAGACGTGTTCTGAAAACAGAGCAAAGAAAAAAAAACAAGCCGAAATAGAGACACAGGAAATGAATATAACTTGAGATACAAGCATAAGGAGTAAGAGGCAATTCGAAAACAGAAGCGTCATCTTCAGCAACCTTGCACAAATTCTCTGCAAAAGAACCAGGTAAGTCTTCTGCTCTGTTTTCCCCGTGTTTCGTTAATTCATTTTCGCCGCCTGTTTTGAATTAATTAGCAAAGGCCAGGCACGCGTGATTTGGATCACGCGTGCCTCATGTGGCCCAGTCGGGTCACTGGCTTGGGCTGGTTAGGTCTAGCCCAGCCCATGTGGGCTGAGCTAGGCCCAGCCCCAAAAACATTAATAATAAAAAAATAAAAATAAATAAAAAAATAGAAAAATGAAAAAAATAGAAAAAATGTGTATGCATGAATAAAAACAATATAAATTTACTGGTTTATTCACCAACGCCAGAGTCGGGAATAAAATACTGGTTTAAATTTATATTATTTTTATTCGTTATATTTTATTTTATTTAGCAAGAAAAAATAAAAAAATATATGTGCATGTATAAAAAATAAAATTTATTTTATTGGTTTATTCACTAACGCCAGAGTCAGGAATAAAAACACTGATTTAATTACTTTTTTTGTTTTTTTGTTTAACTACGTAAGAAATAAAAATATGTGAACGCGTAATAAAATGAATTTAGGTTATTTGTTTATTCACTAGCGTTAGAGTCAGGAATAAAAAAATATTGATCTAAATTTATTTTATAGGTACGTAATAGTTACCAACGCCAGAGTTGGAATTATTCGTAGTTGAATATTCAATGACGCCAGAGTCAGGAATATTGTGAATAAATCATCAGAACGTAAACCAATAAAAATTTAGCAATTTAAGACAAAAACAGCAATGCAGTTTGCTTTAGGTAGAACGTTTAAGGGGTGATAATATCTTCTTTTTTATGTAATCAGTCCCGATCCATAGAATCTCTGTTGACCAGTTACGTTCCTAGTGACCATAATACTAGGTGGCGACTCCTCAAACAAGACATTTTCCCCTAAAAGAACAAGATGCCAGAAATTTGTTCTTTTTTCCATATTCGAGAATTAATTTTTAGGATCGCCGCGATGTCGGGTGCGACAGAATGGCGACTCCGCTGGGGACTTTAGGACTAAGCTTTGTTTTTTTTGTTTTCTTTTATTGCTAAATATGTTTTTTTTTTGTGTTGTCGGTGTTTATCAAGTTTTTTTTGTTTTTTATTTATTTATTGTTTATTATTATTTATTATGTATTTCTGTGTATTTTATTTTATTTTATTTTTAATTATTATTTTTTGCTCTTTTCAATGTTTTAGCACGCATAATTACTCATATTTATCATGCATATACATTGATATGAATATAAGGCCTTCACACATCATTCAAGCTCATTTTTTTATATATATACATGTGGTACCAACTTTAAGATAAGTGGAGGAGTAACAGCACCCTAATGGCTTTAGCTTGGGTAAGGCTCGCGAAACTATCCAACTCTCACATGATTTGTTTGCTCGACAGTGGTTGATATGCCAAACTGATTTTACTCAGGGCCTCTATCTTCACGCTGCTTGTAAACCTCATATCAACCTTTCGAGGACGATCACTGAGCATGCGAAAGACCTTTGAGACTAGATAGCAAAACTACCCAGATGCATTTAATGACTAGAACATATTCGTTAGGTTGGTCCCTGTATAATTTCACTCAGATAAGCATAACATGTAAGCATTTTCATTACAGGACTTTCGGGTGACATAATGACCATTATTCGTAAGGTAACAACTGTTGAGTACGGACTCGAATCTGAATCCTTGCAAATGACCGAGGGAGACTGCCCTAGACCAAATGCCGGTGGGACACCGCTACTCAAAGATGTCAGGTGCATAATAAATGACACTAGCTGATTGTTTTCACTCACTAAGTATCAGATAGATGAAGCAGAATTTGCTATGAAGTATAGGAGGATTCTGCACCTGTTGAAAGTGCCAGTTTTGCCATCAGCTATAAAAGCCAAGATACATTTTTGGGATCCCTATTACCGTTGTTTCACTTTTTGAAATGTCGACATGACACCTACCATTGAAGAGTATAGTGTGTTGACTGAATTCCCCGAAGATGCCTACAAAGTGTACTTCCGCCAGAGAATTGACGACACCATGGATGAGCTTGCCAAACTACTAGGGATCCCTCAGCTAATACCGTATAGAGAGAAAGATAACTCTGGGGGGCTTAGATGGAAACGACTAGAGGAGTTGCTGATTGCTAAAAAAGCTAACTCGGGTGCTAAATTAGAGAAACATAGAATATTGGCTTTGGGAATATTTGGTTTAGTTCTATGTCCCTCTACTACGGGAATTATCAGTTTGGAAGCTGCTAATTTGTTTGTGGAATATGAAAAGACAAAGATCAACCCGTGTGCCGTGATTTTAGCTGAAACCTACCTATCTCTTAGTCATTGCAAGAAAACGGGTAAAGGTTCCATGAGGTGTTGTGTCTCTTTACTATTCATCTGGTTGTTAAGCCATATAGAAACGGAGACGCCAATATTCAATAATTTTTTATGGTTTGACCAAAAGCCACTCGAGTTGTTCATATCAAAAGAGTGGGAGAGCTTTTCTGAAGATGATTGGAGGGTAAAATTGCAAAGGCTTCCAGTAAGCATTTTTAACTGGAAAGCTCCTTGGATGAGGAATATGACAAGCTTGATGAGTTGTGGAGAAAAGCCTTGGGTACCATTAATTGGAGTAATAGGATACGTCAGTTACGCACCTGCTTTAGTTGCAAGGCAGCTTGAGGGCATACAAAGTGTTCCTAAGACAATTGACATAGCTCAATTTACTGGGGTCTATAAAGGGGCCACCATGGAAATGTTAGAAAGCATTAAGCAGGATTGGAACTCTTTGTTGCTGATAAAAAAGGAGAATGGATCAAGGAATCCCACAGTTAGTGAAAAATATCCCGAATGGCGTGACAAAAGAGTTTCCGACATGGTAGAAATTTCAGAATCCGTGGGCACCCGAAGAAAGAGGGTGAGTTGTGAAGAAGAACTAAGAGAGCAAGTAAAACAATTGCAAGCCGAGCTTAAAACAAAGGAGGATTTGAGACTATCATTAGAGCATCAATTAGCCGAAGAAAAAGCTATGAGGAAATTGGATGAGAAAGAAAGAGACTCGGTGGACCGAGATCGGATGAAGGCAATGAACAACTTAGAATCCTTAAAAGTCATCAATGAGGAGAAGACGCTTCAGGTGGAGAAGGTCCAGTATTGGGAGGAATTGGCCGTCAAAACTCAAGCTGTGTCAAGCAAGCGTTTAACAGATATAAAAGAACTCAAGAGCCAGTTAAAAGATGTTGAATTGGAGTTGGTTAAAACCAAGAAGATAGTCAAAGCCACCAAGAATTTGAGAACTGAACTCAATAGTGTTAAAATTAAAGCAAAAGCAATGAGGACTAAGTTGGCAAAGGGAGAAGTAAAGACCGAACAATTGCTAGGAAGTCAGAAAATGATGGAGAGTCACAATCAAGCATTAGATACTGCTAATAATTCTCTATCCAAAAACAACTTGATCCATACTGAAAGAATAAGGGAATTTCAAGGGCTGAGGCTCATTGGCTAAGAGTGGAGGCTCGCCAAGTTGGAGGGGATATCGCGAAGTATCGAAGGAGCATGAATAACACCGATATGTTTCTAAAAGCTATAGCTAATAGAGTCAGTGTCTTTCCCCCTGTAATAGATTAAGATGAACCATTTGTTTGTAATGAAAGTTTGTTAGGTTAAATAAAAGGGGCAGAGACCTCTATTTATTATTATTATTGTTCAAATCGTGTATACAAGGCTGAAAGCTCAGATGGTAAAAGGTTAAACAGATCTCCTCTTGGCATTGCAATAAGTATCAGATGTAGATCTAACCACGCATCTAAAGAATAACGGTTGTTATGTCACCCTCCTATGAAATAATCCATGCCAAGTATGTTGCATTCATCTCCATGCATTTTCGAACATACACTTATGAACTGTCATAATGCTGCACATCAGGTGAAATATAGGTCTCCCATTGAAACACACTCATAACACACGGTTGCGAAAGAAAATGGAAAATGAAGAAAGAACCCAATTGGATGCCCAACATCAAAAGGATTTGAATGGTCTGAAGAAAGATGTCGCCAGGCTTACTAGCCTACTCAAACAAGCTCTGAGATCTAAGTCGGGAGAAGGGACATCTCCCAGCCAGCATTTACCGCTCAGATGCCACCAACGCCTCCGGTTACCTTCAACCTACCAAACATGGGGGCAAGTGGATCTTCGCATGAGCCCCAATATCCTACGCATTTCCCAGCTCAGCCTATATACCTAATGAGGATTCCTCATGCTGAGCTAACTTTGGAGGGGTCTCACAAGGATAGAATGATAGGAGATGAAGGTTTGGAGAAATAGGCTACCTTAGAGGAGAGGGTGAGGGCAATTGAGGGAAACCATTTGTATGACCCGGTGAAAGCCTCCGAGATGTGTTTGGTACCTAACGTAGTCATCCCTAAGAAGTTTAGGGTGCCAGAATTCATCAAATACACCGGAACCCAATGTCCAATAACCCACCTTAAGTCATATTACAATAAGATGGCCGAAGTAGTACAAGATGAGAAGTTGTTGGTCCACTTCTTCTAGGATAGTTTGAGCGATGTCGCTCTCACTTGGTACATGTGGTTGGACAACACCAAGGTAAAGGGATGGAAAGACCTAGTCGATGCCTTTATTAAGCAATATAAATTTAATATGGACATAGCCCCTAATAGATCAAGCTTGCATTCGTTGGAAAAGGGTCATAAGGAATCTGTAAGGGAGTATGCGTAAAGGTAGCGTGAAACGACGACACAAGTTAATCCACCCCTATTGGAGAAGGAAATCATAGGTTTGTTCTCCAATACTTTTAAAGCACCATACTTTGAATACTTGGTTGGAAGTTCTGCACAAAGCTTCTCTGATTTGGTTGTTATAGCTGAACGAATCAAACAAGTGATTCGAATGGGTAGGATCACAGACCCAAGTCAAAAAGGGGGTTTTATTGGACACAAGAAGGAGGCTAATGTCCACAACATCGAAGGTGAAGGTAAGGGAAGAAAGCATAATTTTCAGGCCACTCATGACCATTCCTCCCACATCCAACATAAATTTCACTTCGTCTTATCTAAAAAACCAAACAAATACCTAAAATATCCCGTACCACCAAAGGAACACATTTCACCCACGTAGAAACTTCCCTGCAAACCAAGAAGAACTGCCCCCACTTCCCATACCTCTTAGTGAGATGTATCAAAGATTGCTCAACATTGGCCAAGTAACACCTGTTCCTTTAACACCCTTGCAACCACCTTTTCCTCAATGGTACCGACCAGACCAGAAATGTGAGTACCATGCTAGTATCATCGGCCATAATATTGACAATTGTGTGTCTTTCAAAAGGAGAATCCTCCAACTCATCAAAGCTGGTTGGATTTCCTTTGATGATTTTCCGAACGTAAAATCCAACCCGCTACCGCATCACGCTTCTGGAAGTGGAGGAGTGAATGCTTTGGAAGAAGAAGAGAGGGGTACAAATGTCCTAAAGTTGACAATGAAGAGATTGTATAAAATGTTGAAACAGATTGGATACCTCAAAGCACCCATCAAAAAGCAAGCCATAGAACATGAGGGTGAATATTGTGAGTATCACCAGCATATGGGACACCATATAAACTCTTGTGAAGAGTTTCGGGCAAAAGTAGAAGACATGATGATGTTGGGAATGTTGAGGATAGGGGCGCCCAAAGAAAACCTAGTAGGAACCATGACTGGTTTCGACAAAAAGGTAAAAATCTGTAGATATCAACCAAAGGAGGGAGGACCCCCAAGAATGATTTTGGCTAGACCTGTGAGCACAATTAATGGGAATTATAATACCATACCTTATAATTAGGGTTATTCTTTTCATACCACGAGACCAGCTCCTACTCTTCATGCTGAAATTGGGGGTTTAACCCGAAGTGGAAGGTGTTATACTCTTGAAGAGCTAGAAGACCAAAGGAGGGCAAAAGGGAAGAATGTGGTGGAGTTGGCCAAAATGGATGAGGTCAACAAACCAGTGAGCGATGAGGAGGCTAGCGAGTTCTTGAAGCTAATGAAGCATAGTGAATATAGTGTGGTGGACCAGTTGAAAAAGACCCCCGCCAGGATCTCTCTATTGTCATTAGTTTTGAGTTCAGAGTTACATAGGAACACTCTCTAGAAGGTCTTTAACGAAGCATATGTTCCTCAAGATATCACACAGGATTCTATAGAACATTTGGTGGGAAGGATTCAAGCCACTAACTATCTCTACTTCACAGATGATGAACTAGATCATGAAAGAACTGGTCACAATAAGCCATTATATATCACTGTGAAATGCAAGGATTGTGTGATCGCTAAGGTGCTGATAGATAATGGTTCCGCTTTGAATGTGTTGCCAAGGCATGTGCTTGATAAAATGCCAGATGACGTCTCTCATATGAAGCCAAATACCATGACAGCTAGAGCATATGATGGTTCGCCAAGGCCGATTATGGGAAATATTGATGTTGAGCTTGTAATTGGCCCCCAACCGTTCCAAGTAACTTTACAAGTGATGGATATTCATCCCACATACAGCATGTTGTTCGGAAGACCTTGGATCCATGCAGCACGAGTCGTTGCATCCTCATTACACCAACGGGTTAAGTTTATCATTAATGGAAACTTGGTGACAGTAAAGGCTGAAGAGGCTTTAACTATAGTGAGAAACATGTTGATTCCTTATATAGAGGTTAAAGAGAGTAAAGACAGAAACCTACATGCATTTGAGGTAGTAAATGCTGAATGGGTACCTGAGAATACAGTGCGAAGGAAACCAGAAGTTTTTGAGGCTGCAAGGATGGCTGCTAAATATTTTCTGAAGCACGGATTGCCATTCCAGTATGACCCTATCACAGGAATGCCCGAGAGGATCAACGTAATAAAGATGAAATGCGTCGATCAGAGGTTCGGTTTAGGTTTTAAACCTAGGAAGGAAGATTTCAAGAGAGCGGTTGAGTTTAAAAGAGAAATGAGATTGGCTTGAATAGAAGGAAGGGAGCCTAATGGAGGCCGAATCCAGATCCCTCCAATACACGTAACATTCCCACGACCCGCACAAGTGATCAATGTTGAGGGTGAAATTAAGAGGATGAACAAAGAATTTAGCAATGCTACCATCCACTATCTGGAAGAGATCAACAAACAAGAACCCCAAGGGAGTTTTGAAGACGAAGAGAGCCCCTATGAAGAACTACCCCAACTGACTGTGAGTGCTCTAGAGGATGGTCTACCTGAGTTTGTGAGAAAATTAGCTGAAGGGGAAGAGTTGAACAATTGGGAAATTCAAGAAGTCCCAATTATCTTTAAAAAGTAAACATTTGTTGGTTGCTTGCTTTTTATGTTTTGCTGCATTTTGTTTGAATAAATTTGCGTTGCCAATAATCGTGGCTCAAGATATTGGCAACAAGATTTTATTTTGAGCCCTTCTGTCATTTCAAGTTTTAATGAGATCATGCATTGTTTTTCCCTTCATCATGCATTCTAGTTTCACATTTTCCATTATACACTCATAAAGGCACTTTCCGCTTTCAGGGAATCTGAAAGCGGGACATTGATAAACTTACAAACCCATTGCATTGAGAATAAGTGGCCTAATTTTGATAAAACTATAACTTCAATGGATGAGGAAGAAGATGGTGAAGATGAAATTGAGGAGTTCAAGAAGCTGATAAAACAATCCGAACATGCATGGGAGCCGGCAAGAGAGGAATTAGAATTAATAAACGTAAGTACCGAGCATGACAAAAAGGAGTTGAAAATAGGGATGTTGATCACTACAGATATGAGGAGTGAGTTGGTCGCTCTCTTACGGGAGTATGTGGATATTTTTGCCTGGTCATACGCTGACATGCCCGGTTTGAATATTGAAATAATAGTGCATAGGTTACCTTTGATTGAGGGTTGCCGATCAGTCAAACAGAAGCTAAGAAGGACAAGACCTGATGTATTGCTCAAGGTAAAAGAAGAGATAACAAGACAGTGGGATGCTGGTTTCTTGGAGGTAGTAGAATATTCTGAATGGGTGTCTAACATTGTGGCAGTTCCTAAGAAAGACAACAAAATCAACGTGTGAGTGGATTTCCGGGATTTAAATAGGGCAAGCCCTAAGGATGATTTCCCGTTACCTCATATAGACGTGTTGGTAGACAATGCTGCTAAGAGTTCCACTTACTCTTTCATGGATGGTTTCTCCGGTTATAATCAGATTAAAATGGCTGAAGCAGATAAGAGAAAGACGACATTTATCACCCCATAAGGAACTTACTATTATAAAGTAATGTCATTCGGATTGAAGAAAAGGTAACGGTGTCAGTGGAAGCTTGAACTAAGGAAAGCAAAGTCCTTTTAGCTTCCCGTTCCTGAAAATTATAGAAACCTTAAAAAAAGTCGTATTAAAATTAAAAATAATACTAAATGATAGAGTGCAGGGAGGATTCGGTAATGTGGTTTGTTGAAATGATTTTTTTTATGGTTTGATAAAAGAATGTAAAATCATAAAAGTGTTTTTTTTGGATTAAAAAAAATAAAATTGAGAAGCACTTACAACTGCATGTGTTGTGAGACCACATACTTCAAAGCTGCTGGCGGAGAAAGCCCGAGGAGCTTCCCTTCATCGGCTTCGCGGGAGCCTCACAGCACAGAGCACAAGTTACTCCAAATACGCACAAAATATTCATTAAATACAGCAAATTAAAATATCTAACCAAGATCTACTTGTAGTCATTAATCGCCACACCAAATAAAGCAGTAAACACGTAAATTAATTAAAAAAAAATACATACTATCAGATAAATCTACCTAGGGATATGCTTGAAAAACAGAGCATCAGAATCTAAAGTAAGGTGGGAGCATAAGATGCAAACCCCTAATTTTAATATAACTGCAGAAGTTTGTGTTTATAAATAGAAAAGGAAGAGCAGATCTGGAGAAGGCTTACTCTTGCCAAGCAGAGAGAATGAAAACAGAGGCAAAGAGAACTCTCCCGACGAAAGAGATGAAAGCCATTACTGTAGGGATGGAGACACGCTGCTCCTCTACTACTGATGTCCAAAAGCAAACTTATTTCTTTAAGTTTTTGTAAAGATCGAGACAGTGAGGGGGAGGTTTAAAAGGAGCCAAGCGAGGGACGGTGCTTTAAACGGAGACAGGCTTGTTAAAGGACTGGGTTTTTTCGGTTCGGCGCTAAGAGTTCCTCTACTGCTATTCTCACTCTTGAGAGTATGGAAAGATTGATTACTCGCTGGTTTTTGTTGCACTGGCTTTTATTTCAAACTCTACACGTGTAGCGGCCAATCACGTCTGTTCAATGAATGATGTGTTGCTTTATTATTGCGAGCTTGTTTTCCAATCCACCCTGACGGTGTACGTAATGTGTATTAATGTTTTTCAAAAAAACTTGTCTTCGCGTGAGTTGACGGTGTACGTAATGTGTATTAATGTTTTTCAACTGTAATACTTTTGCAAAATATTACAGTTGAAAGAAGTCCTCGACCTACTTTTGGTCGGGGTGATCGCATAGTAATAGCAATTATTTTATTTAATAATTTATTAAAATAATTTATTTTTAACAATAATATATCGAAATAATTTAAAAAATTAAAAATTAAATTTTTGAAAACTCCGGTTAAAATACAAGGCTAAACACCCCTTCATTATATTTTCAGTGTATTAATAAATTCACAATCAATTTTTTTTATTAATTTAAATAAACAAAAAATCGTTTAAAAAAATATAATTACATTTTAATATATTAAAACTTCATAAATTTATTAAAATTTCTCACTACACGTGAAAAAATATACTGTAGGAAGAAATATATATATATATAGGCTATTTTTTATGAGAAAATAAAAACCATGTAAACTTGACTTGATTACTTAACAATTTTGTTGGCTAAAAAAATGATATGATTTAGAATTTATTGATATACTAGGGACTTTTATGAACTGCATATGATGTTTTTTTTACAGTATTTGTCTAGTTTAGATAATATTTTTGGTAAAAAATATTTCAGTTCTCAGATCTTCTGGTAAAAAATGCTTATCAAGTGAAAGATCAAGGTTACGCAGAGCTATTGGTGGGTTGCTGTAAGGGAAAGGGAAAAAAAAAAACATCAGCTGTCCATCCACTTGTAGAACAACGTTATTTTATAGATTAGAATTCTAGATTTTTAGTTTTTAATTTTCACTGTATGTTTTGGATGGATGTCCTTACAATAGTGTGTTGGCTTAGAATTCTCTGTACTGATAGTTCTATATTATCTAAGTTGGTCACAGCTCTAGATTGCCCCATCTTATTCAATTTCAATTTAATAAAATATATATCTTCAAAGAGAGAGAGAACATGGTCTTGCTATGCAAATTAAAGCATTCCCTATTCAGCACAAATAACGAAATTCAGGAATAAAGAAAAATAAAAAACCTCATAAAAGGGATAAGGATCATTTTAGGTTTTTTTTTTTTTCATAAAGAAGCCCTAGCTTGGATCACTGTTTCTTTACATATAAACAGAGTGCTATCACCGATTAAACTTAATAAAAAAAATTATAAGAGATTAGTATTTTTTTTTTTTTTAGTCTCTCTCACAATTCATTGTGTACAGTGAATTTACCAAATTATTATTGAAATTAAGAAACACAAAGGGTGGCTTTAAGGATATTTTTGGACTTTTCTATTATATATGTTTTGTATTGTAGAATTAATGAGGGTATATATGTCTCTTCCCCTCTTAATTGCACAAGTGTAAAATCTCAAATATCCTTTAAAGCAAAATTTTGGTTAGGCTCTTCTAGTTTTTCTCTTTCTTTACCATAAATGCTATTGTCTATAGAGGTTTTTGCATCTTTTGCGCTCAGTTTTTTTTATATAAATTTTATATAGGGTTAAGGGTGTTTTGATATTTATAAAAAACACTACTGACGCATGCTAATCACTAGCCAGCATGCGGAGATTATCCACACTTTTAGCGCGCGTGCAACACCTTTCATTGTCTTCAAAAATACCCAACCGCCGTCTCAGGCGAAGCGTCTCCACTATTATGTGACGACTGATTTATTTTTTCTCCGTCCTCTTTATCTCTTCTTCACCAACCCAGAGTTAAAAAATGTCTTAACTTTTTGTATCATTTCAATTGTGGCCCTTATTATTATTATTTTTTTGTATTTACTTTAAATTATTTTTATGATTTATTTATTTTTTTAATTTCATCCTTTATCATTTTATTTTTATGTCAGATTCGGTCCTTTTTTTTTTAATTGATATTTATTTTGTTTTCCACCCTTCTTTTAATTGATTTTTTTTTCAATTTCATACATGATTTTTGCTTTTTAATTTGGTCAATGTTCTTATCATTATAATTTCTTTTGGTATCATTTATTTTTTTAATTAATATTTTTTAGATTCATCTCTCATTATTTGATTTCCATGCCAAATTTGATTCTTATTTTTTCAATCATGGTTTTTAAACCTGACCCATGGGTCGATCCCGGTCAAATCCTGGGTCACAGATTGAGTGGGTTGGCAAAGGTTACCCAGATCAACTTAGCCTGAAAAAATATTAAACGGATTTTAAAAAATTTCCATGAAGTTGTGTCCTCATTTTTTTAATTATGGTTTTTAAACCCGACCTGGAGGTCGACCCCCGGGTAAGTCCTAGGTCATAAGTTGGTTGGGTTAGTCAGAATACCCGAGCAACTCAATTTTTTATTTTATAAATTGTCAATTGCCCCTTTTCAACTTTCTTCTCTTTTTTAAATCAAAAGAATGTGAATTTCAACTCCATTTTCCTCTCAGATCCGGTAGAAAACTTTTGAAACAAATAAGCAATGGGCAATAGATGATGGATGGGGATGGATCTAGTGATGAAGCTTGAGATGGGTGGTCTTTTGGGACGAATTTGGTGGTGAAGCTTAAGATAGGTGGTGGTTTTGGGGATTGATATTGCGAGATTTTACTGTGAACAAAAGGTAAAGTAAAAAAAAAAAGAGGGATAAGAGGAATAAGAATAAGAATTATCACAATCTAGAGACATTGACATTGTTAAGAAAAAGAATTGACCAGTTTTTCCTTTTTAGGAAAAGCAAAAGCAAAAGCATTGGGACCTTTTCCAATATGGTGACGACTGACCACTATTCTCTAAAACATTGTCAAGCAAGTCTCTTGTGGTTTTGATTTCTTTTGTCATTCTAACACATATTAATAAAAGCTTTGTGAAAATAACATGTTTAAAAAATACTAGGAAAGTTATACAGTTTGCGACATAATTGCTATTAAAATTAACAATTGTTTCAAAATTTATATTCTCATTAACTTAAAATTTTATAAATATCCAATAAACATGAGATAATATTTAAGATCTAATAACTCGAGAGAGAAGCTGATGTGATTTGAGAAAAAAAGAGAAAAAATAAGCCATCAGGAATATATCAAGGTTTTGTTTTTTATATATCCGGTACTGATAAAAAGATCTCGACGAGGCGGTTCTAATCATACATTGAAAGACCACCAAATAAGATCTTAATTGACTGGAAGTTTTGTTTGGAGTTTGTTTAGAGTCGAACACGATTTTATTTGGTGGCCTTTCAATATATGATTAGAATCCTAATTTTTGAGATATTTTAGTGTGTATGTGTTTCACGAGGGTTACTTGTTCAAGGAAGATAATTTATGAGTTTTTGCAAGGTTCAATTATTAATTTGAGTTTATGCATGCATGTGCAATTTGTTTTGTAGTTAGTAATGTTTATTATTTAAGTGGTGTTTGAGAGTATAGTAATAATTACTTTTTAAAATGTTTTTATTTAAAAATATTTATTTTTTAAAAATTTATTTTTAATCTCAGTAAATTAAAATATTTTAAAAATATTAAATAAAAATTAAATAAAAAAATTTAAATTTTAACCAATCTTTTTTTAGGCTGCAATCTCTTGTTATCTCTCCTGCTTCACGTGTTTATGAAAATCATTTAGCAGTCATTCTTTCACTTGTTATTAAAACAATTTATAGCCTGCAATCTATTGTTTTTTTTACACTAAATCGTCTATTGTTATGAATATTATTTTACGTTACACTCATTGATCATACGTCCTGACGACCAACTCATTCTCCTTGAGTCTGGAGCCATTACCTAAGCATCACTTGTCACCAATTAAAAGATAGAGCCTAAGCGCCATGTGTGCGTAGGGTATGCCCAGCCCCTTGGCAGGAGTCAAGCGTCACGTGTCTCCACGTGGTTTTTCTTCGATAATAATAATAATTTTTTAAATTTATTAATGATAATAATAATAATACTAATAGGAATTTTTAATTTTACCTTTCAAATCAAATATTTGGTTGTTTTCAATATTAAGAATAATTTTTTTCTACTTTAGTAATTATTTTATTAATAATATTGATTATTATAAAAATAATAATAATTATACCATGAAAAAGTAATATTTTTTATTATAGTAAAAATAATAATATTCATAACACAAATAATACTATTTTTAATACCAAGACTATATAGAACATAAATAACAATATTTTTTATATTAAAACTTTGAATTATTATAAAAATAATAATATTAGGACAAAAATAATAATATCTTTGAGATGAATACTTTGTATTCTAGGAAAAATAATAATATCGACAACGCAACTTATAATATTTTTTATATAAATACTTAGAATTGTTGAATATTTTTAATAACACTACGCCGCAGGCTCACTTTTTATTTTTATAAAAAAATTCCATAAAAAATTATAATATAAATAATAATTTTTTTTCAAATTTATTAATTATTTTATTAATAATAAAAAAAATATTTCTAAAAGAAATAATAATATTTAGAATCCTAGGACCCGTGAACATCGAGTCTTAATGTAGAACCCAATAGAATTGGGTCCTTAAGCTAGACCCATTGATCATGGGTCCAGACAACCGACGCATTCCCCTTGAGTCCAAAGCCATGACTCAAGCACCACTTGTCCCCAACCCAACACAGCCCAAGCGCCACGTGTGCTGGGGAGTGCCCAACCCAAAGGCAAGAGCCCGAGCGCCATGTGTGCGCATGGTGTGCCATCACTTAGGCATAGTCCAAGCGCCACGTGGCCGCAGGGGGTGTGGCTTACCTCTAGGCTGGAGCCAAGCGCCAAGTGTCCCACGTGGTTTTTCTTTGATAGTAATAACAATTTTTTAAAATTTTTTCATGATGATAATAATAATACTAATAGTAGTTTTTAATTTTACATTTCAAATCAAATCTTTGGTTGTTTTCAATATTAAGAATAATTTTTTTCTAATTTAGTAATTATTTTATTAATAATATTAATTATTATAAAAATAATAATATTTATACCACAAAAAAGTAATATTTTTAATATTAATATTTTTTATTATAGTAAAAATAATAATATTCATAACACAAATAATACTATTTTTAATACCAAGACTATTTAGAACATAAATAATAATAATTTTTTTATATTAAGACTTTGAATTATTATAAAAATAATAATAATAGAATAAAAATAATAATATCTTTGAGATGAATACTTTGTATTCTAGGAAAAATAATAATATTGATGAAGCAAATTATAATATTTTTTATATTAATACTTAGAATTGTTAAATATTTTTAATAATACTACGCCGCGGGCTTACTTTTTATTTTTATAAAAAATGCCATAAAAAATTATAATATTAATATTAATATTTTCTTTCAAATTTATTAATTATTTTATTAATAATATTAATTATAATAAAAATAATAATATTTCTAAAAAAAATAATAATATTTAGAATCCTAGAACCCATGAACATTAAGTCTTGATAAAGGACCCAAAAGAATTGGGTCCTTACGCTAGACTTATTGATCATGGGTCCTGACGACCAATCCATTTCCCTTTAGTCCGGAGCCATGACAACAGCGCCACTCATCACCAACCCTAAGGCAGAGCCCAAGCGCCACGTGTGTGCTAGGGAGTGCCCAACCCAAAGGCAGAGCCCAAGCGCCACGTGTGAGCAGGGTGTGCCCACCACTTGGCATAGCCCAAGCGCCATGTGGGCGCAGGGGTGTGCCCAGCCCCCAGGCGGGAGCCAAGCGCCATGTGTTCCCATATGTTTTTTTCGATAATAATAATAATTTTTTAAAATTTATTAATGATGATAATAATAATACCAGTAGTAATTTTTAATTTTACCTTTCAAATCAAATCTTTGGTTGTTTTCAATATTAAGAATAAATTTTTTCTAATTTAGTAATTATTTTATTAATAATATTAATTATTATAAAAATAATAATATTTATACCACAAAAGGTAATATTTTTAATATTAATATTTTTTATTATAGTAAAAATAATAATATTCATAACACAAATAATACTATTTTTAATTCCAAGACTATTTAGATCATAAATAATAATATTCTTTTATATTAAAACTTTGAATTATTATAAAAATAATAATATTGACAACAGAAATTATAATATTTTTTATATTAATACATATAATTGTTGAATATTTTTAATAATACCACATCGCGGGCTCACTCTTTATTTTTATAAAAAATTCCATAAAATTTATAATATAAATAATAATATTTTCTTTCAAATTTATTAATTAATTTAATAATAATAATAATAATAATAATAATATTTAGAATCCTATCATCCATGAACATTGAGTCTTGATGAAGGACCCAATAGAATTGGATCCTTATGCTAGATCCATTGATCATGGGTCTTGCTGACCAAACCATTCCCTTTGAGTCCGAAGCCAAGACCCAAGCACCACTTGTCTCTAACCCAAAAACAGGAGTCCAAGTGTCACGTGTGCACTGGGATGTGCCCGACCCCATTCCATTTTTTTTGTTGCTAGATTATAGGTTCTGAAATAGGTCTTCTCAGGTATTTATTTTTGTGTGTTATTTATTTGTTGCAAATTTGTTTGAGTTGATTTTCTTCTTCTTTTTTCCAAGCAACTCAGTTCTTGAGTTTTAAGAAGTGTTGATTTATATTAATTTAATTATCTTCTAATTCTGTTAAATAGATTTTTTTTAAAAAATATTTTCAAATAATCACCGACGGAATTACATACGATATTTCTGTCAGTTATATGACAAGCTTCCCGAGGGAAATACCGATGGAATGAAGCGGATAATTTTTTTTGCACGCTTTTTCCGTCAGTAAATCCATCAATAATAATATTTTTTATTATCGACGAACTCACCGACAAATCAAAAAATTACCGACGAGAGTTTTACCGACAAAGCATTTTCGTCTGTAATCTCGTCGGTAGATTAATTGCCAATGAAATGATAGTACAAGTACCGATTGAAAAATTCAGTCGGTAAATATAAGAATTTTAGTAGTGTCCTTGGTATTTTCAAACAAGAAAAAAAGTTTGGTAATTTTTTTATATTTCCTTCAGGTCCCGTAAATGAAAAAAATTTGGCTAATTTACATATTATTATAATAGTTATCTAAATATATAATTAACAATTTAATCTATGCTTTTGAAATTTTCGACTTAAAACTTGTAATGTTGTCACGATGTTTATTAACTATTGTGATAATTGTACGGAATAATATACCATTGGGAATTAATTGTGTGCCATTAGGGCTAATAACATGCATAAAGGAATCAAAATTCTTTGTTTACAGCTACGAGAGAAATTTGATCAAGGTAGTAAAATTTTATAGTAAATTATTTTTCTTTAAAAAAAAAAACTAAGTTTCATATTGAACATAAGTATAAATCAAATCACTGTAATGTTTTTTTGTTTTTTGTTTTTTTCTTTATAAATCTATAGTTTGGTGATTTGATTTGATTTTTTTTTTGTCTTTTAATATTGAAATAATTAAGTTTGGATTTTAAAATTGTTTTATCTGTTTGGTTTCTGAATATCATACATACAACAGAAATAATAAATTAAAATTATTCAGAAGTCTCTAGGATCCTGTTAGAAAAATCTAAAGTTATTTAGGGATTTATTATCCGGAGATCTTATCTTCTTCGGCTTTTAATAATTCTTTAAACGTTAGGTTATTGCAAATCACAAGCTATCTAATTGTCTGGTCTCTAACGGTAATCCACACGAACCACTAGTGAGAAATCTCCTAAATCTCTATTTAAGAGAGAGGGATTGTTATGTGTAGAGTACTAGCTCTCTATTTTGTGACTTACGTAGTTTTTCTATCTCATATATAATCATTAAAAATAAGAGGCATAACTTAATATTTATAGAGAAATCTGAAAAACCCTATAAATGGATAAAATATCAATTTTTTCTTTGAATAATATCCATGTATTAATTCAAGATAATTTTAGAAATTAACTTAATCAAGTCCTTACTTAATTTTTCTAGGTCTAGAAATATAATTCTTGTATTAATTATATTTTAGTTCTTAATTTTTAAAATATATTTTAATCAAGTCATACTTAATTAAATCATCACATCACAGTTGAAGTTCTGACTAATAATTCTTAATACATGTGACCCATTAAGTTCGTAATATATTAGCTCAAATATAAATTATTTTTTTTAAAAATAGATTCCCTGTATTTTGTCATGCCATGCCAGCATGTAATATTTCCAACTGAGGTCTAAAAAAATGGAAACACCTAAGCATTTTTTACAAATTCAAAACACTGAAACAATGAAAATGGAAGAAAAGCTCTGGAAGTCCAAAGGGAGTGCTATTAACTAAAAATCAAGAATAGCACTGATCTAGTTGAGAGAAGGAGCTTTTAAAAAGAAAGTGGCCATGGTCGATTTAAGTAACTAATGAATGCTCTTTTGGCTGTAATCACGTCTGTCTTGCTTTAAGAGCAATTTGGTAAAGAAAGCTACTCCGAACCCACATATCCCACACTCACTTTGTCTACCATATTTGGGAAGGGTTGTTGGGAGAATTTAAATGAATTTAAAAACCCAGACAGCCATTTCTAGGCTTGGCTCTACAATATCATTTTATCTCCTTAGTTCATAAGAGGAAATGACTGTCATATGAGAGGAAGATAAACAACTGCACATTATATATATACATCGATGATGGGTGGATTGGAAGGTGATTTACTTTGGATCTATAGAGGTTCCTCTCTAGTTTTTTTAATCTATCTAGGATAGATGTCTGCGAATTTAGAATCTGTTTTTTTTATTTAATTATATAATATTATAATTATAAATTTATAGGAAATATTACAAAAAAAATATGTTTTTTCATCATAATTATCTTTTCTAATTTCTTTTAAAAATGTATTTTTCCATTATAATTATTTTTTTAATTTGTTTAATTTTGTTTTAACAACAAATAATTTTTTTTATGAATAGCATAGTTCATTGAATAAAAATAATAACAATAAAAAATATATATTTGTATAAACATGCTTTTAAGTAAAATATATTTGTGGTTAAATATTTTTTTTTATAAACATGTTTTTTTGTGTGAAATATTTTTTTTTTAAGTAAAAGCTCATTATAACCGTGAAAGTAAGTTTAAATTAAAAAAATTTAAATTAAATATATTTGTATGAAATTGCAAGGAAAAAATAATTCAATCTATGAAAAATACATAAAAAAATTTAATAATTTGTTTCTTTTGTATTGGCCTAGAAGGGTGGGTAAGCATGTCCCTAAATGTACGTGGAAAGTCATATTTGCAGGCTTAGAACATGTTTGAAAATATAGTAGTTATTGCTTTTCAAATAACTTTTTGTGCTGAAATACATGTTAATGATTTTTTTTATTTTTTAAAAATTATTTTTAACATCAACACAGCAAAACGATCCAAAACATACAAACCATATTAAATTTTAACAAAAAGTAAATTTTTAAATTTTTTGGGAATACAGTGCAAACGGTTTCTAGCTTTCTTCTTCTTCTTCTTCTTTTTTTTTAATAGATGGCCAGCAAATAGGGATCTGAGTTTTTAAAACTAAAAAAACCCATTTTTTACCTTCAACAACCTAAGAAACATGCTAAGGACCCAAACAGCCATTTCTGAACTTGGCTATATTTCCTTTCGTCTCTCTAGTTCACAAGAGGAAACACCTAGGCTATTAGGTGCAGGAATTGCTATGAGCACCCACATGGTACATTGGTAATGACTGATATACGAGAGGAAGATAACTAATTACACATTATATATATATATATATATATATATATATATATATATATATATATATATTGGTGGATGGATATATTGGAATGCCACTTACTTTGGATCTATTGAGGTTAAAATGATCATCACGTGTATGTTCCCTCTACAATCTTTCTTCATTGATAAATGTATTTTTCAACATAATTATCTTGTCTAATTCTTTTAATTTTTTTTTGAAAAAAAATAATTTTTTTTGAAAAAAAAATAATTTTTTTACTTGCAGCGTAGTTCTTTAAATAAAAGTAACAACAATCAGGAAAAAAAAACATATGCAAAAACTATAATTAATTTAAACTAAAAAAGAGAAGATGTATATTTCTAATCTAAAAAATATAATTTTCTTATTCATAAACTTCTTTTTTGTTTTAATAAAAACATGCTTTTTTTTGTGTGAAATATTGATTTTAAGTGAAAGTCATTATGATCATGAATGAAAGTAAGTCATTATGCTTTTCCGGCATCGAATTTGGCCGGAAAAGACTGCGACTTCTTCGGCCACCCGAAACTTCAAACCGTCGATTCTCTCTCATCAGCCATCAACGCCCATCGAAACCATCGTCATCAGAATCTTATCCCCCAAATTTAATAGAATCTACCCTTTTTGGCCCAGAATCTCGCCGAAGAATTTCACCTCTTCAACAGTGGCCGCGCGTGAGCTACACGCGTCACAGGGGTATTTTCATACTTTTCTGAGAAGTTCAAGGGTATTTCAGTATTTTATCTATGCAGTGGCACTAAGTAATTTTGGAGATTCCTAGAGATATTTTATTTATTTTTTATACAAATATTTGTAAATTTTTTTTTGTATTTTATAAAAAATAAAAAATAAATCTAAAAAAAATAATGACGGGGTCAACACCTAGAATTAAAGCAGACCTCGCGAGGTTGAAGGAGACTTTTTTTTTTTTTTATAAGGTAGAGCCGGGCATGGGATGTATAAAGTAATTGTATGGGCAATCACTTTTTTATTTTTTTTTTTATTTTTTTAAGAATTGTTTTTCACTTTAACACTATATATTTCACGAGATAGAATTAAATCAAAACTTTTTAAAACGTATGAAAATTTTTCGGTGTTTATTGAGAATAATTCTTTCAAGTTTAGCATTATGAGAGAACACCCAGCATTTTTAGTAAAATATTTATTATTATTTTCACAAAGACAAATTTGTTGCTCCATCGCTAGCCCCCGCGGCATGGCTGCAGCAAGCTAGTAGAACCCCTAAAAGAAAGCGTTCTTTAAAAATGGGCATTCCGAATTATTTGATTTATGGACTAAATTGAAGAACCTCAACAAGTTTTTGGGACCAAGGACAAAAACGTCCATAAAAAAGTTCACATATTTTAACAGCAACAAATTTTTTTGTCAGCTTCCTCAATTTTTTTGCCTTTTGTATAATAGACATGCTTGTGTGTGAGACTCACGCAAAATTCTCATGTGACCCCCTGTCATTGTCCAGCCCCTGAATCTGCTACCTTGCCAGAGGACCACATCATGTACCATGCCACGTCATCATAATCAAGCAAATGAAATCTAGAAATATCCACAAACAAACACACGCGCCAGTCGACATCACTGAAATCAAATTTCTGCCAGCTGAAAGCAGGGACTACTCGCACTCCCATTCAGTCCAAACACACGCGCCAGTCAACATCAGTGAAATTAATTTTTTCGTGAACCAGGATACACCATGGCTGGACCACTAGCATTTCTCTTTCACAGATGCAGCCAATGATTTTAAGGTCATATATTTATTTATCATTGTCTGCATATCTGAAAGAGAAATAGCTGTGGTCCTGCCATGGGGGTCCATTATATATATATATATATATATATATATATATATATATATATATATATTATGGAACTTGCACCAATGATTTTCCCAAGTGAAAATGAGTTCTGATAGCCATGGAACTGGCAGATGAATGACGTATGGAAATATCCATTATTATTCCATGAACTAGAATAGCCATGAACTTTACATAATTACAATTTTTTTTTTTTTTTTTGTAAAAATTGGAGTTTAGGATTCTTACCTCTTAGTGAAGATTGTGGAATCATATCGATCGAGTCAAATCGTTCCGTTCTAGAGTAATCACAAGGATAAAACCCTACATTTTCACAATCTAGGTATTTCTTGTTTGGTTTTAGTTGGTTTCGGGATGTGTGTATTTTATAAAAACATTATTGGTACATATGTCTATTCTAGATTATTGACCAGCGCTATATTGTGGACCGGGTTAATTTTTTAACGTAAAAAAATATTCAGATATTGCTAATATTTTTTTAATAGAAACAAAATTTAAACCGTGTGCGGATTGACTCAATATGACCCCATTGACATTGTGGGTTCAAAAGCAACTTGATGACCCATAATAATGTAGTTTGATTCACAAAGTTTTTTAAGATGACTTCTTTTTTTAATATTAAAATACAACATATTGGATTGACTTGAGTCAACCCGAGTTAACATGTCAAATACGTGACTTGAGTTATGAGACTATAATAACCCCATAGAAAACAAATCAAAACAAATTAGAAAGCCTAATTTCCAATCAACCCGATGTTGAAGGATGAAATTGAAAAAAAAAATCAATTAAAAAAGAACCTAAAAAAACAACCCGAGTTAACTTGTCAAACTTGCAACTCAAGTCATGAAACCAAAATAACTGCACATAAAGAAAATTGAAACAAATTACAAATGTGCAATTCCTAATCAGTCAAATGTTGAATGATGAGACTAAAAAAAGAAATCAATTAAAAAAAGAACATAAAAAACAACTCAAGTCAATCCGTCAAACTTGTGACCCAGGTCATGAGACCGAGATAACCTCGTAAAAAGAAAATAAAAAAAAAACAACTTGATTTAACCCGGATTTACTTGCTAGATCCGCGACTCTTGGCATGAGACTGGGATAACCTCATAAAGAGCAAATAAAAATAAATTATGAAGCTTAATTTCCAATCGATCATCTTAGAGCCAATGCTGAACGATGAAATTTATAAAAACTTTAATTAAAAAAAAACACAAAAAATGAACCAAGTCAATATGGGTTAATCCATTAAGCACTATTCTCGGGTTATGAGGCGGAGGGAACCCAATAAAAAGCAAATCCAATGTTGAAGGACATGAAACCAAGATTGTAACGACCTGGCTTTTTCGTAGCCAAAATCGATGGATTTTTTTTGTAAGTCGTTAGGTTCTCGATGCTTTTCACAATATCATTCTGTGAATTTATAAATACATTTCATTCATTAGCAAGGCACAACCCCATGGAGTAAAGTAAATCAACATCCCATAAAAAGTGACAATACACATTCTCGCAACGGTGTTTAGGGTTTATCGTAACAAAATTCATCTCTTAGTGTAGTGCAATTCTCATGAGAATTCACAATACAACATTCTCATAAAAGAGAAGATCACATACATCCATTCACCACATCATGTTTACAAGATTGTACTTTCACATCTGTATTCCATTACAATTTTCGATACAAGTCTTTACAAAAGTGTCGAATCACAAATATTCAACTAGCTCATTCGTTCTTCTCAAACATATAACACCTAAAACATACTATCACATAGTACCTTTCAAAGTATATGAGCCCGTGGAACGAGCTTTCCTACGCACCTGGATTGTGTGATGTCCTTCTTACAAAAACAACATGGATACAACAATTGTAAATAATCTAAACATAATAATAAACAACTAGAAGAACATTATTGTTACTTTTCGTTATCAACATAAAATGGGTGCATTCCTTCTTTTACTTCTCATATGTATTGTACAATCCTTATTATTTCGTTAAGTGTATTATTCTCACTCATACGCCCTAACCTCTCCATAGGAGTTGTGGAGCTGAAGTTTAAACATCGATCGGGGTTAATTCCTTTACTTTAACCTGGTCATCCATCTTGGATGCTTTTAGTCGTAGCTAATTGCAACATCCAAACTCGGTTATTCGTCTTAGATGTCATTAACCAAAACTAATCACAAAAACCAACCCATCATCTTTTATAGTTACCGTTAGCCAAAACCAATCATCATAATCAACTCTGACATCCATCTAGGATGCCATTGGCCAAAGCTAGTCGTCATATTTAACCTGTCCATCCCACTAGGATGCTATTAACCAAGACTAATCATCCGCATAACCCGACCATCCATCTGAGATGTCTTTAGTCGAAGTTAATCATCAACGCAGCCCGACCATCCATCTATGATGCCATTAGCCATCAACACAAACCAACCATCCGTCTAGGATGCCATTAGCTAAAGCTAATCATCAACGCAACTCTGTCATCCATCTAGGATGCCATTAGCCAAAGCTAATCATCCATTATTAGCTTGATTAAACTTGAACGAAAATTAATCATGAATGTAATTGGTTGATTAAACTTGTCGAAAATGAACTGACATATCAATTTGTATAGAATTTTTATATGATTTGTTTGTTTGTATAATATTATTCCAATCGAAAACAAAGAAATATAAAGAAAATATTGAGCAAGCCCACTACGATTCCAGCAAGGGATAATACTAATGTGCACCAACGCAAACATCATGATATCAAGATGCGTTTCGCCTTTGTCTCCACTGGTCTCTAAGTATACCTTCAGCTAATGACATCCTAAGTGGATGACCGGGACTGACAAATGATTAGCTTCGGCTAATGACATCCTAAGAGGATTGTCAGATTTGAGAGTTATGAGTTAGTTTCAAGAGTTGATGCGTTCATGGGTAATATGTTTTGTATATACCAAGTATATGAAAGAACTACGATTGTTATGCTTTGAACAGAGAATAACGTTAGTTCGGTTAACGGTAATCTAGATGGATGATCGGGTTTGAGTATTGTAATTAGCCTCGGTAATTGACGAATTATTAAGGGTGGTATTTACACAAGTAAGGAGAAATGAAAAAATTATGCTCTTTAGGTCCATGAATGAAATGTTACGTTAATATTGCTTTATTATGTTTTTAAATTGCCTATAATGCTTGAAATTACCTTGTGTTGTAACAGGGACATCATACCAACATGGTGCGTAAGAAAATCTGTTTTGCGGCTCATACATTTTGGAAAGAACCATATATTTGCATGTTATGGGTAATATGAGCTCTATATGAACAGATGTATTAATCTCTCAAGTAGTTGTCCGACCCCTTTTATAAAGACTTGTAACATAAAAATTGAAATGGAACACGAAAGTGTATGTGCGAACATGTAGATATGATGTGTGTATGAATATATGAATGTGGTATTCTTCTTATGAGGATATTATGTTGTGAAATTACATGAGGTCAAGATAACGAAAGTACTAGTTGTGTAACTTGCCGTTCGACACTCTTGTATGAACTTGTGATGATAACGAGACTAGAACATGGATGTGAATTTATGAGTATGTCAATATGTTGTAGTGTAAACCTATGAGTATAAAAATATAAAATTATAGGCATGTGTATTGAGAATTCATCTTATGAGAATGTTGATTTACGTTATCTTACATGGACTGTGTCTTGTTAATGAATGAAATGCAATTATAAATCTGCAAAATGATATGGTGAAAAACATTCTTAACCTGATGACTTGTAAAAAAAAATAAAATCCATCAATTTTGTCTTTGAAAAAACTGGGCCGTTACATCGTCCATCTTGGATGCTTTTAGCCATAACTAATTACAACGTCTAAACTCGGTCATTTGTCTCAGATGTCATTAACCAAAACTAATCACAAAAACCAACCTATCATCTCTTATAGATACTGTTAGCCAAAACCAATCATCATAACCAACTCTGACATCTATCTAGGATGCCATTAGCCAAAGCTAGTCATCATATTTAACCCGACCATCCCACTAAGATGCCATTAACCGAGACTAATCATCCGCGCAACCCGGCCATCCATCTGAGATGCCATTAGTCAAAGCTAATCATCAATGCAACCTGACCATTTGTCTAGGATGTCATTAGCCATCAACACAACCCAACCATCCGTCTAGGATATCATTAGCTGAAGCTAATCATCAACGCAACTATGTCATCCATCTAGAATGCCATTAGTCAAAACTAGTTAGTTGATTAAACTTGCCGAAAATGAAATGACATATCAATTTGAATAGAATTTTTGTATGATTTGTTTGTTTGTATAATATTACTCCAATAAAAAACGGAGAAATATAAAGAAAATATTGAGCAAGCCCACTACGATTCCAGCAAGGGATAATACCAATGTGCACCAACGCAAACATCATGATATCAAGATGCTTTTCGCCTTTGTCTCCACTAGTCTCCAAATATTGAGATAGCTTGCTATACAATTTGCTATTAATAATTACTCTTTCCTTCTCTATTTTCTTCCCGCTCCCTTCCTTTTTCTCTTTATTTATTTATTTATTGAGTTTCAAATTTTAAACACATAAACATAACCTAAAAGAAAGCTTCCGGCACTTTCATTCGATTCTAACGATAATTTTTTCGTGAACAAGAACACACCATGGCAGGACCACTACCATTTCTCATTCACATATGCATCCATTGATTTTACGTTCACGTGGGTCTTATCTTTTCATTTTTTGGGTTTTTTTATCTATTTATTTTCAGTTTTTCTATGATTTTATAAAATCAAAAATTCAAAAAATAACAAAATAAAAAATTTATTTCTTTAACATTTTATCCTCGCATCTCACTTTTATTTTGGCATGCATTTCATTTTGTTTAGGACAAGTAATTTTATGTTTTGAAATTATTAAGAAAAAAGACAAATGAAGCCTGTAAATATCGCAGTCATCATCACTGAAATCAATTCTAGTCCCACTCCCACGATATTTTTTTTTTGGTAAACCAGGATACACCATGGCTGGACCACTGCCATTTCTGATGGCAGTTGCACTAACAATTTTGGCTAATGAAAATGAGCTGTGATAACCATGGGACCAGCAGGCGAATGAAGCCTGTAAATATTCACTAACAAAAACACGCGCAGTCATCATCACTGAAATCAATTCTAGCCCCACTCCCACGATATTTTTTTTTTGGTAAACCAGGAGACACCATGGCTGGACCCCTTTCATTTCTGATGGCAGTTGCACTAACAATTTTGGCTAATGAAAATGAGGTGTGATAACCATGGGACCAGCAGGCGAATGAAGTCTGAAAATATCTACTGCCATTTTGTGAACCAGAATAGCCATGGACTTATAATGATTTTCCCCAATGAAAATGAGTTGTGGTAGCTATGGAACTGGTAGACGAATGAAGTCCAGAAATATCCACTGCTATTTCGTGAACCAGAACCGTAGTGTAATCACAATCACTTATGCTGAACTGGGCAAGCACGGCTCCTAACCATGATCAATTGTTCGATTTGATGAATTTGTGGTCATGTAAGCAGCTTGTAAGTGACCAAGGCCGCCTCGAGCTAAAAATACTTGTGCTGCTGCTTATTATAGGGATTAATTTTCTTAATGGTTCTTCTGGGTATGACAAGGAATTTGTCTGCGAATTGTTTTTATAAAACAATCATCAACACATTTCTTTTTCTTCGTTATGATAACCTTTTGCTTGCATTTTTTTTGAGATTTTGATTGTCGATTCGTAGGGAATAGAAAATTCAGAGAATGGAGATGATAAAACGCAATTTTGCATTCTTAGTAATGTTTTTTTGGTAATTTCTTCCTTTTTTGTTACTCAAATTATGCAATAAGATAACGGATTTTCGTTGTAGTGATTTTCATGTTTTCCTCTGGGATATTTTATTTTTAATCTCTCTTCCCTAAATCCCTTCTGCTAACTGATTTTATTAGCTAATTTAGATGGGGAGGTGATTATCAATTACGAAGAAAAGAATATGCTAATAAGATATGTTAGTGTAAAACCATGTAAAATTTCAATTGAACTCATAAATGACGTCATTTTTTGCAAGTATTCGATGAAGAATTTGGATTTTACAATCAGGGGCTTCAATTTTTTTTTCTCGGCTTCTTGTTGGGTTTTTGTTGTGGTTGGGTAAGCCCAATTAGACCCAATAAAACCCATTATGTAATCCAAGAGATTATCAAAATGCCCTTGCTCAGCCCATAAGCAAACCAGCTAGGATAATAACCTATTATGCAAGAAATATGGTATAACTCAAATACCTGACTTCTAAATACGTAGCTAAATCACCAAGGAAGGTAACAGATCATTCACTAATACTATTCTTATAAAACCCTAAATCTAATCATTTTTTTGCTAACTTAAGCATCAGAGGAGCCTTCCGGCGATTAACCCCTAGTGTGGCTTTCCTCTTTGTGTGCAGGTAACTTGAAACCGAAGGCATGTGAGGCTATACAATCCGTTGAAGATGGCAGAACCAAATGGCGCCCACCGTGAGGCCTGAGATATGGGTGCCATGTCAAGAAATACAAGGGCTAGCTGTGTGGTAGTGATTGTTGCCGCATTCGCCGCTATGGCGACCCTCGCCAAGGAACGTCTGGGATTACCTATCATCTAAGAGGAGTAACCAAATCTAGATAATCAAAACATACCAGAGGAGCATAGCAGCACGAGTAACCATGCAGAAGATCTGGCTGAGAATCCACTAGCCAATAATCAGAACGCAGTAGTGCCAGCTATTCAATTCTATTAACGCTAAAAGGTTTCAACATATGCTCTTAATTTGAGGATAATTTTTGTGTGTGTAGGTATTGCAAACATTTCCATCTACTCGAAGAATTAAAATGGAGTCCATTCAATGCAAACAAGGGTCTAAATAAATCATAACATTCATGGATTAATAAATAGTAAATTATTATAAGAAACCATTCATGTTATATATATACATAAACTGGAAATATATACAATAGTGTTTACACAAAATAACATGCTTCAAGTCTAGCTAAGATTTTTATATACATTAAAGTTTACACAAAATAGCGTACTGCATATTCTAGCTAATACTATTATGCTTAAGTTTAATTTGTACACAAGTTTAACAAAACAGAGTCCTAAAAAACTAATGAGCTCCTGGGTATTAGATGACCCTGTTACAATAACAACTTAACAAGTATACAATTATATTTACAGTGGAAGTACAAATGATCATGTGACGAATACAAATAAAGCATATGTTTTCTATCGGTTTTATAGGAATTCTAATAATCAAATTATAAATTGCTGGGGAATCATTTAAAACTCAATTAAACATCCTTTACATATCCTTAATTGAATACTTTTATTTTCTTGCATGGACCTAGTAACTTTGTTTAATTAGGTTTACTAGATCTTCAACTTTGCATGGTCCAACTTGGACATTTTTAAGTAATTATACTTATCAATTTCCCCATGTCATCCAAACATGGATACCCTTTACGAATCGAGCTTTGTAAATCATTCCCGGACGTTCAAACATGGACGCCATTAGTCGTAGCTAATCTTATTGATCATTTCCCAGCAGTCCCAACGCGAAAACCCAATTAAACATCCTTTACATATCCTTAATTGAATACTCTTATTTTCTTGCATGGACCTAGTAACTTTGTTTAATTAGGTTTACTAGATCTTCAACTTTGCATGGTCCAACTTGGACATTTTTAAGTAATTATACTTATCAATTTCCCCATGTCATCCAAACATGGATACCCTTTACGAATCGAGCTTTGTCAATCATTCTCGAACGTTCAAACATGGACGCCATTAGTCGTAGCTAATCTTATTGATCATTTCCCAGCAGTCCCAACGCGAATGCCATTAGCCAAAGCTAATCTTATAATTCATTTCCCGACAATCTTATCACGGATGCCATTAGCCGAAACTAATGTCATAATCATTTCCTAGTAGTCCTAACGCGGATGCCATTAAGCGAAGCTAATCTTATAATTCATTTCCTAGCAATCCTATCATGGATGTCATTAGCTGAAGCTAATCTTATAATTCATTTCCCGACAATCCTATCATGGATGCCATTAGTCGAATCTAATCTCATTAATATGCCAGACTTTATTTACATTGAACATAACATTATTGTAGTTGCATTCATTATAAAGATTTTAAATTCCATAAGTTTAAAGGAGAGGGAAAACTACGCACTTGCTTCACTTATCTCGTGACCTCCTCCAATAGAAGATCCAATCCCTGTCACTCCTCCTGAATCACAAAGAAGTCTTTGGTCATGTTTCCTTCAAGCCAAATGTTATAGTAAATCCATATTCATTCATTATACATATGGTACTTTCCATGCATGTTCATTTTCTCATCATAACATACACATACATATCAAGTATATTTTCAAGGTTAGTATATCTATGTGCAAGTGTCCACAGACTCAGTTTTCATCAATGAAATTTCGGTGTCTTTGACTTAATTTTTGCGTCAATGAAATTTCAGTGTCAATGACTCAAATTTTACGTCAATGTAAATCAGTGTCCTATGACTTAGTTTTTGCATCAATGAAATTATGTGTCCTACGATTTAGTTTTGTGTCAACAAAAATCAGTGTTGTATGACTCAGTTTTTGCATGAACAAAATTCAGTGTCCTATGACTCAGTTTTGCGTCAACATAAATCAGTGTCCTATGACTCATAACTGAAGTCTCATAACTCCAAATACAGTGTCAATAGAAATACAACACATTTATTCACAATCTTATGAAGGATCATGCATCATAATCTGTCAATATTAAATCCCAAACCAAACTAGAAGTTAGACAGCAAATCTGTCCAGTAGGTTCCAGTCTGACCTCCTCTCAATATTTTGCTCATATATGGAGTTCTATAACTCCAAATAAAGCAAAATTTATGCCAATTGAAAGGTAAGACATTTACCTATAACCTCATGAAGAAAATGCATCATAATCTATAAATATCAAATCCCAAACCAAACTAAAAGTTAGACAACAAATCTGTCCAGGGTTCCAGCCTGACCTCCTCTTAGTATTTTGCTCATATATGGAAATTTATAACTCTAAATGAGGCGAGAATAGTGCAAAATGTTAGCTAACACATTTATCTACAACTTTCATGTGAAAAGTTATAACAATTTCTATTGTCTTCTATGCCTAACATTTGTTGTGATTCTAATCCCCAAAACTATCTAGACTTGAACTCATGTACGTAGTTATCAATTTATCGTCTCTCAAGAACTTTTAACGTCTTATGACTCCACCACATATAAAATTTAATAGGGATCAGCAACTCAATTATATTTCTTATCAAGACATCAATTTCTTTTTAGATTTTCATGGTGGTAATATTTCATACAACTTCAAGAATCAACACAATTATTTATATGCAATAAGAAATTGGAAAGAGATGCTCAAAATAATTCTATTTACTACACCATCCATCAACTCACATCATGGAGTATAAGACATTCACATAATAGCGTAAAATAAGATTGAAAGACTCCTCTGAAATTTCTTCTCCTCTAGGCCGAAACATGTAGCTCATAATTTCCCCCAATTTCATTCATGCAAATCAACACATTAACTCATCATATTTATATGTTGATATGAAATCAATACACATCAACCTCTGAAGCTAACACTAGCATAATTTCTATACTTGCATATTTGTAATGAAAGTAACATACTAACATGTTTAGGTTTTTGTTTCAGCCCTTGATTTAACCTTAGGATAACTATGTAAAGTCATAATTAACAAGGATTAATATCAAATTTCTATTCTCTTTCTTTCTCCTTTCATGGCCGCTCCTAAAGAGGCTTTGCTCCCCTAATTTCTATCACCTTCTTTTATCATAGAATCTAAAAATGTTTAACTTCTTATTCAACCTTCTAATTTCATCACTTGGTCTTTCAAAATCATGAAGTTCTAGGAACCCTAGATTATTTCTTTTAGGGTTTTCTCCCTTTGGATTAAAATTGAACCAAATTAACTATAGAAGAGCAAGGATTTATCCTTACCTCACGATTTTATCCAAAGATTGAGGGTGTTTTCTTAATGGTTTTCTTCTTCTTCTTTTTCATTTTTCTTCTCCTCTTTATCACTGTTTTAGCCGGCCCTTATGCCCTCCAAACCTCAAGATTTTATGGCTCTACACTTCCTAATTACTCTCCTCTCATGTAGGTGTTTAGGGTGTATACATACAAGGTGTTTTTGGGTGAGAAATGTGTGCAAGAAGAGGGAGGCCAATCCTTTCTCTTCCTCTTGATGTTCTGGCCGAATATAAGGGAGAAGAAAGGTCATGAATTCTTTTTCTCAATGTATTTATACTCCCTAATAAATACCCTACGTCTTGTTTGGCAATTGTCCAAATTTGTTCCTAATATTACTTTTCTCCTTTTTGTGTGCTTTAGTCCTTCATTTCACAATTTGTTTAACATCTCTCCCTCATCCTTTCCTTCACATATTTTAGTCCTTAAACATTTGTTAGTTTTCATACCAACATTTTCATAAAATATTTGACTTCATAATTTATTTACTTATTTTGAATTCACCCTATAAGTATTGAAACACTTTCATTTTCTAATAAATTTCAACTTGGGGTTTACATTCTCCTCTTCTAATAAGAAATTTTGACCTTGAAATTTGGATATCATACTTGGGTTTAAGAACAAATTGGGATCTTTTTGCTTCATCTTAGATTTTCTTTCCCATGTTTCTTCCTCAAATTAGGAGTTTCACCAAAAAACTCTAATGATAGGAATTTTCTTATTGTGAATCTCCTTTTCACCCAGTCAAGTATTCTTATTGGTTTCACCTCAAGTGTTACGTCTTCTTTAACCTCTACTGGAACTTGAGGTAATACTCGTAAAGGGTCTATGTTCACTTTTCGCAGCAAAGAAACATGAAATACATTGTGAACCTTGGCTAATTGTGAGGGCAAGTTTATTTTATATGCTACGGGCCTAATACGTCTTAGGATCTCAAATGATTTGATGTACCTCGGAGCTAACTTCCCCTTCATCCCAAATCTCAACATGAGCTTCCATGGAGCTACCTTTAAAAACACTTTATCCCCAGGACTAAACTCGAGGGGTCTCCTTCGAATATCCACATATTTATTTTGTCTATCCTGAGCTGCCTTCATTCGATCTTTAATAACCCTCACTTTTTTAGTGATAACCTGCTCCAATTCTTCCCCATACAACCTTTTATCCCCTACTTCTTCCCAACACAAGGGTGTCCTATATTTTCAACCATAAAAGGCTTCAAAGGGAGCCATCCTAATTGTTGCCTGATGACTGTTGTTATACGTAAATTCTACTAGTGATAGATGTTCCTCCTAGTTTCCACCAAATTCCAAAGCATATGCCCTTAGTAAATCCTCTAGGATTTGGATAATTCTCTCATATTGGCCATTAATCTGAGAATGGAAAGCCATGTTGATGTTCAAATTTGTTCCCATGGCACGTTGTATATTTGGCCAAAGGCATGAGTTTCAAATTAGTACTACCTGGATGCACCGTGAGTTTTGACTCGTGAGCCTCTTATAGTAACTTTTGTTTAAGGACTTCGTTGTCAAGCACATACATGCATCGCCCTAACATCACAATTCCATTATCCCCTATTCAAAAAAGAGATTCACTCCCTGATTCCAATTTACTTCTTACTTTTGACACTTCATCATCAATCTGCCGTGCCTTTAATATTTGCTCTCGATACCCTGACTTCACCCTTTGTTGAGCCATCAAAGATCCTTCCGGACTCACATTTAATATTGCCCCAAATCTCCTTAGCTCCATCAAGGTTTTCTCATCCTAGATTATTGGTTCATCCATAACTACCTTGCTTTTACGACTGAGGGCATTAGAGATTGCATTCGCTTTTCCTGGATGGTATTCTATACTACAGTTGTAGTCTTTTATTAATTCTACCCATCTTTGTTGCCACATGTTCAACTCCTTTTGCGACATCACATACTTTAAACTCTTGTGATCTGTAAAGATTTGAACCTGAGATCCATACAAGTAGTGTCTTCATACTCGTAAGGAAAAAACTACTGCTGCCAATTCTAGGTCATGAATTGGGTAGTTGATTTCATGAATCTTTAGTTGTCTCGATGCATAAGCAACTACTCTTCCATGCTGCATTAAGGCACAACCCAATCCTTTCCTTGAGGCATCACTGTAGACTACAAAGCCTTTTGTTCCTGATGGAAGGATTAGTACAGGGGCAGTAGTAAGCCTTCTCTTCAATTCTTGAAAGCTCTTTTCACACTCCTTTGACCACTCTCATCTTATATTCTTTCTAGTGAGCTATGTCAATAGAGTTGCTACTGTTGAAAACCCTTTAACAAACCTTCTATAATATCCTGCCAATCCAAGAAAACTATGGATTTTAGTTACCATAGTAGGTCTTTCCTATCTCAGAACTGCTTTCACCTTCTGAGGGTTCATAAAAATGCCTTCCGAAGACACTACATGCCTTAAAAAGTTTACTTTTTTTTTTAACCAGAAGTCACATTTGTCCAACTTGGCATACAACTAACGACTCCTCGGAGTTTGTAGTGTCTGTCTCAGGTGTTGTTCATGCTTCTCATAGGATTTAGAGTAAACCAAAGTGTCATCAATGTATACGGCGAGAAACTTATCAAGGTACGGTTGGAATAATCAATTCATTAAATCCATAAAAAGTGCTAGAGCATTAGTTAATCTGAATGGTAGCACTAAGAACTCGAATGGTCCGTAGGGAGTTCTGAAGGCAGTTTTTGGCACATTTTGCCTTTTTATTCACATCTGGTAGTATCTTGACCTCAAATCAATCTTTGAGAATACTCTGACCCCTTTCAACTGATCAAATAAATCATTTAACCATGAAAGTGGATATCTATTCTTTACCGTCACTTTATTAAGTTGGTAGTAATCTATGCAAAGCCTAAGGGTTCCATCCTTTTTCTTCACAATAGCACAAACGCCCCCCAGGGTGAGTTGCTTGGTTGTATAAACCCTTTGTCTAAAATTTCTTATAATTGAATTTTCAACTCATCTAATTCCTTAGAAGCCATTCTATATGGTGGTTGAGCTATAGGAGACACCCCCAACAATATATCGATGGCGACTTCAACTTCTCTTTCTAGGAGTAGTCCCGACAATTATTTTGGAAATACATTTGAAAATTCCCTCACAATCGGAATGTTAGACAATCCTATCTTACCCTTCTCCAAGTTTATCACATAAGCAAGGTATGTTGTACAACCCTTCTTTAGTGGTTTTTTCGCATCCATAATCAAGATTATGTTGTTGGGTTGGAAATTCTCTCCCCCTTAAAGACTATTGTTTCACCCATAGCCCTTTGGAAGGTTACTGTTTTTGTGAAGCAGTCTAGTCGAGCCTTATTTCTACCCATCCAATTTATGCCTAAAATTATATCAAAATCACTTAATTCTAAAGGTATTAAATCTACTTCTAGTTCATAGCCATTAATGTTAATTCTCACCCCTTTAAATACAACATTTATCTCCACAGTTTCACCTAAAGGTGTCCCAATAATAAACCCTTTTTCTACCATTTTTGTTTCCTTACTCAGTTTGGTTACATTTTTATTAGTTATAATGGAGTGACGGGCACTAGAATCAAACAAAACATGCATTTGATATGTGTTCATTTGCAGCATACCTATCACCACATCTGTAAACACCCAACACAAAAAAAAGTAAAGCTAGAAACGACATAGTTTTCGTTGATCATTGTTTCTGATTTTTGGATTGGCAGCGACACAGTTTTCATTTATGATTTCTGAGTCAATGACAGCTGTGTGTGCTGACGAATTCATGCGTTTTGTAAAATCCCGAGGAGAATTTAGTCTTGGGCTGACTAATGTTAGGAAGGATTGAGGAGTATGGACTGACCTGCTCTAAGGGGAAGTGTAAGGGAACAAAACCAGCTTACTCTAAATGGGAACTATGAAGGATATGACCAGGATGAACCAAATAACGATAAGAACAAGGGTAACCAGCCTTCCAAACACCCCTCTATATTTAGGGGGTTTAAATGCAGCAGAGTAGAGAGAATGACCTTTGCTCTCCCCAAAAACTGCCAGCCAGCATCCTTGGCTGCAACAATCTCCCTCTTTCTCAAAGCAAAACCCTACAACTCAGTTGCATGCACCACATTTGAACGCTGAAGAAGAAGGGTGACCAAGAGAAAAACAGAAGTGGTCGAAGCCATGGAAAGAGAAGAAGTCTAAGCCCCTTCCCCACAACTAGCTAGTAGCTTTGACTACAACAACAACCACCCTCTCAAAGAAAAAGACCCCCCTACACCAGTTGCATGTCCCTTGCCTTGAGTGTTTAAAGAAGAAGAAACCTAGGGAGATAGGTTGATGATTGAAACCATGAGAGGAGAGGGAGTGTAACAAACCCGCTGTACAATAAAGATAGAAGAGAAGGAAAAACCGAGATTGAGGAAAAAACTATATCACCAAAACTCACGCTAAAGTTGTTAAAAATGTGAGGTAAGAAAAATATTCTTCCTTGGCTGGTTGCTGCCTCACGATTTTAGAACAAAGAGGGGATGAAACCCCCAAAGTAGAAGGTTTAGTGTTCATGCACTCATAGTTTCAAAAATAATTAAATGGAATGATGAATATAAGAACTCATGTGCAGACTCTTACCAAAGAAATCTAAGTGAATATGAGTGATTTTGAGGGTGTAAACCTAAAAAGAGGGTTGACTAAATTGGTGATCTAATGTAGAATTTGTATTGATGTTAATGTCTTGACTTTCCATGAATGATTGATAAACTTGAATGAAATGTGAAATGAGATGAAGAAATGCAGAAATTATGATCTTGTTGAACTCTTAAGGACATACTTGAACTAAAACAGAATGCATGATGGCATTATTGTCTTGATTCTTGCATGTATGATAGAAGACCTTGTGTTTGAAAGGGGTATGTATAGAATTGTATAGTCATTTGAACCTTAGAAACATGTGAAAACTAAAACTAAAACCACACCATGTTATTACCTTGAAATTGTGTGTGTAATGGATGAGCTTGTTCATTTAAGAATCAAATGGTTATATGTATGAGCATGACACGTTGTTGGGAATATTAGTGTGTTAGACTTGATGAAATGCATGCAAAAGATTGATAAAAAGAGAGGTAAATATTTTTTGGCCAAGAATAAGGATATGTATGTTAAAACTGTTATTACTTATGTAAATACATTGCCATGATACAAATGTGAATGTAAGAATGTATGGTTGTGATAATGTTTGGGGCTGATATTGAAAGAGATGATTGGGAAAAAGAAAATCTTGGTAGATGAATATACATAGATGTTTTGTGTTACTTGATAATGTATGATGAACGAAGTGTGGTTCAGTGAGGTTCCACATTCAAATAGGTTGAGAAATGTTGGTAAGGGGAAAAGCCTAGCGTAAACCTTACACTTGTTTGAAAGAAAGAAGTAGAACCAGAAGTAACTCCATCGCCGCTGCCGATTCAATATGGATTGTGTTAACGAATTCTGGGTCGATTACGACTTAGTTTTCATCAACGATATCTACCTTAACAATAGAATATGTAAGCTAACAATGTCAGTGTCAGCTATGAAGCTGTGTTACGTTGATGATTTCTGAGTCAGCAGTGACTCAGTTTTCATTAATGATTTATGTGTCAACTATGAACTATATGCGCTGACGATTTCAATGTCAGCCGTGAAACTGTGTTGCATTAATTATTTTTGAGTTGGCAGCGGCTCAGTTTTCAATGGTTTTTAAGTCAGCTGAAGCCTACATGCACTTGTTATTTATGTTGATTTCTATATCATCAGAGAATCAATTTTCGCTGCTAATTTCTGTTTCACCAGCAAACTAGTGGTCGTTGTCGAATTCTGTGTTAACAACGAATTAGTTTTCGTTGCTGAATTCTATGTCAGTAGTGAACCAATTTTCGCTGCTGAATTGTGTAGCAGCAACAAAATAGTTTTTGCTGTCGAATTCTGTGCCACCAGCGAACCAGCTTTCCTTGTCGATGTTCTGCAATAGACCTCCATAACAAAATTTCCTTAAATGTTTGTAACGATTTCATTGTATGGTTGTATAATATGTGGAACTCTTGATTGTGAATATGAGTATTCTTGAAATATGTATGGTGATGAGTTATGTAATTACCGAATGCAAATGAGCTACTTGTGATCATTGATATGTTTAGGTGGTGTGACTGGGATTGGGCCTTCGACCAGGCAAGGACATCCTACAGGAGGAACAAGTAGGTGACTTCCACCCCTTCCTAGCGTAACATTAGTTTCTAAAGTGAAATTGTTATGAAAGATCTATTATTGTATTATATTGAACATTAACTATCATGAATGGTTGTATGAGTATTATGAAGAATCTATTGTTGCGTTAAACTATGAAGAAATGTTTGTTTGAGTATTACAAAGGATCTATTGTTGTGTTATATTGAATGTTAAACTGTCACGAAATGTTTGTATGAGTATTACGAAGAATCTATTGTGTTATACAAAATGCTAAATTGTTACGAATATTGGATGAGTGTTACGAAGGACCAATCATTATATTATACTAAACATTAACTGTCACGAGTGGTTGTATGAGTATTACAAAGTATCTATTGGTGTGTTATACATAATTCTAAATTATTATGAATGTTGTATGAGTGTTATGAAAGATCTATCGTTATATTATATTGAACGTTAATTGTCACAAGTGGTTATATGAGTATTACGAAGGATCTATTGTTGCATTAAACTGAATGCAAAATTGTTATGAAATGTTTGTTTAAGTATTACAAAAGATCTATTATTGTGTCATATTAAATGTTAAATTGTCACCGAATGTCTGTATGAGTATTATGAAGGATCTACTTTTATGATACAGTGAATGTCAAATTGTTATGAATCGCTTGAATGAGCATTACAGAGGATATATATTACCATGTTATAGTGATTTTATAAAAACCGGTTTTATCAAAGCCAAAATCAGTGGTGAAATTTTTTTTTTATCATCAGATTATTGATTCTTTCACAATATCATTCTGCAAATTTATAAATGCGTTCCATTCATTAGGAAGACACAACCTACATAGGGTAATGTAAATCAACATCAAATAAATAATGACAGTACACATTCTTGCAAAGGTATTCAGGGGTTTATCGTAATAGAATTTATTTCTCAGTGTAGTACAATACTCAAGTGATTTCACCATACAACATTCTCATAAAAGATAATACCACATACATGAACTTATAGCATCATGTTTACACGTCCATACATTCATGTCAGTGTTCCATTACAACTATCGATACCACTCATTCCAAAGGTGTCAAATGGTAACTATACAACTAGTACATTCATTCCTACAAAATACGTAACACTAATAACAAGCAAATATAGTTCTTTTCAAAAGGTGTGAGCCATGGACCAGATTTCCTTACGTACATTATTGGTGTGACGTCCTTGTTATGACACAAGATAATTTGAAGCATTATAACTAATTTAAAAACATAGAAATGGATAATTAAAGGAACATTAATGTTACTTTTCATTAACGGTCCAGAAGAGTACAATTATTTCATTTCTCCTTACTTATGTAACACCACCCTTAATAATTCGTCTATTACAGAGGTTAATTACAATAATCAAACTTGGTCATCCATCTCGAATACCATTAACTGGAACTAACCCTTAAATTCAAATCGGTCATCACTCCAGGATGCCTTTAGCCAAAGCTAATCATCAAACACAACCCGGTCATCCTCTTAGGATGCCAATAGCCGAAGCTAATCAACAATCATCACCCAACCATTCATCCCAGATGCCATTAGCCGAAGCTAATCATCAAACGCAATCTAGTCATCCTTCTAGGATGCCATTAGCCAAAGCTGATTAATAATCACAACCCGACCATCCATCTTGAATGCCATTAGCCAAAGCTAATCATTAAACACAACCCGGGCATCCTTCTAGGATGCCATTAGCCGAAGCTGATCAACAATCACAACTCAGCTATCCGTCTTAGATGCCATTAGCCGAGGCTAATCATCAAATGCAACCTTTAGCCTAACTTTATCAATAATCACAACCCGACCATCTGTATTGGATGCCATTAGCCAAAGCTAATAATCAAACGCAACTCGGTCATCCTTCTAGGATGCCATTAGTCGAAGCTAATAAAAAATCACAACCCGACCATCCGTCTCAGATGCCATTAGCCGAAGCTAATTATCAAACGCAACTCGGTCATCCTTCTAGGATGCCATTAACCGAATATAATCATCAAACGTAACCCGACTATTCATCTCGGATGCCATTAGCTGAAGCTAATCATCAAACACAACCCGACCATCCTTCTAGGATGCCATTAGACGAAAATAATCAACAATCACAACCCGCCCATCCGTCTTGGATGCCATTAGTCGAAGCTAATCATCAAACGCAACCCGGTCATCCTTCTAGGATGCCATTAGCTGAAGCTAATCAACAATCACAACTCGCCCTTCCATCTTGAATGCCATTAGCCAAAGCTAATCATCAAATGTAACTCGGTCATTTTATAGGATGGGGGAGACTCCGTCAAAATTTCTATAGACTTTAATATGAACACCATGTATATATATATATAATTAATTAATTACTCTATTTTTTTCGGTTGACATGAGATTGTTGTTTCATCCCGGATATGGGGATGTTACACTACCCATCTTTGTTGCCGCATGTTCAACTATTTTTGCGACATCACATACTTTAAACTCTTGTGATTTCAAAAGATTTGAACTCGGGATCCATACAAGTAGTGTCTCCATACTTGTAAGGCAAAAACTACTGCTACTAATTATAGGTCATGAACTGGGTAGTTGATTTCATGAATCTTTAATTGTCTCAATGCATATGCAACTACTCTTCCATGCTGCATTAAGACACAACCCAGTCCTTTCCTTGAGGCATCGTTGTAGACTACAAAGCCTTCTGTTCCTGATGGAAGGATTAGTACGGGGGCAGTAGTAAGCCTTCTCTTCAATTCTTGAAAGCTCTCTTCGCACTTGTTTGACCACAACCATTTCGCAAACTAGAATAGCCATGGACTTTACATAATTACAAAAAAAATATATATAAAAATTGGAGTTTAGGATTATTACTTCTTAGTGAAGTTTACATAATCGTATCGTTCGATTCAAATTGTTCCACAAGTCCTAGAGTAATTACAAGGATATACCCTATATTTTCACAATTTAAATGCTTGCAACAATGTATTTCCTTTTTGGTTTTAATCATAGTTATCAAACCCGCCCTGGGGGTTGATCTGGCCCAGGAACCGAGTCCCGGGTTACACGAGGTGACCCGGGTCAACCCGAATCAACCTAGAAAAATTAAATAAATTGAAGTTTTAATATTTCATATGAAAACATTAAGAAACAATCAATGTGAATATAGGCTATACATCTTATAAATAATGAAGTTTAAAAGATTATTTCAAAAGGTTTTTTATCCCACATTGAAAAGATACTATGTTAGTATTTTATTCTTTTAAGTTGAAATATTTAAACCAAAAAGCTTTTTTTATCCCACATTGAAAAAACATAACTTTTTTCTTGTGAACATAGAGTATATATACTAAAGGGCTTTAAATCCCACATTGAAAAAATAATTTTTTTCTCGTGAACATAGAGTATATATACTAAAGGGTTTCAAATCCCACATTAAAAAAATAAAACATTCTTCTAGTATTTATATAGTGAACTTTGAAAAGGGTTAATAATCAACTAAAAATATAAAAAAGAAGGGTCTTTAGCTAGGAGAAAAAAATCATGGTCTCAACCGGGTAGCCCGAGTTATGGGTCAACCTAGTAGGTCAATTAGGTTTTGCCGGGCTTTTGCTCATCCTGGTATTTTTACTTACCCGGACCGGTCCAACCACCGGGTCGACCTACCGGGCCGGTCCAGTTTGGGTTTAATAGTTATGGTTTTAATTGTTGTTTTCAAGATGTGTGTATTTCATAAAAATACTTTTGGTACATATGTCTATTCTTCTAGTAGTTATTATATAGTTTATATATATAAACACTGTTGGTAGATATGTCTGTATCAAAAACCCACGTAAGCTACTCCTTCAAGCCCACCTGTCGCTCGAACTTGTGGAGTGACGGGGCTTATGGTTGGGTAAGCCTAATAGGGAATCCAAGAGATTACCAATATGCCCTTACTTTAACCGAAGTCCGGCTAACTAGGTTAAAGGCTTAGGGAATAAGTAACATAGTATGACTAAAAAACCTAACATATAAATACTAGCCACTCAGGAACCAACCACGGTGTGGCTTTCCACATCAAATATATTAATTTTACCTAATATATTTCCCTTAGATTAATTTAGATATGATATTTTTCATAATTACCTATTTTTTTTATATATTACTAAAAAACAACAACTTATTTATTAAATGTATAAATAATTTTTGATAGGAAAGTTTCGTCCTGTTTTATATTCACAAGTTCAAAGGTAAGTCGTGTTGACTAAAAAGTCAAACTAAGATATTTAATTTGGAACAAGGAAGTATGTTTCATTTAGTTTTGAATATTTTGTTATAATGTTGGTATTGATTAATATAATCAGAAAAGAAGTCTCAATTACAGTAATAACTTGTACATAATTATTATTTTATGTAAAATGTTATAGGGGTGCTAATTATCTTGTTTGCGGTAAGTGATGCATAACTCTTATTTTAAGTAAGAGGTTACGGAGGATAATTCTATTATTTAATTAAAACAAAAGAGAGGGAGGGATGAAGCTGTGTCTGCATGGGCGCATGGGCTTTTTATTGCAACTCTCTGACTTAGATCCATGATGATTTTGAGTCCTTAAATTTTCTTTGATGACATTGCACTCTTGTTGTAAACACCTAAAAAAAAAGAAAAAAAAGAAGAGAGAACTAAAGACGAAATAACTCCACCATCGCTGTCACTTTCTGAATTGGCAGCGGCACAGTTTTTTGCTACTGATTTCTGAATCGGCAGCGGCATAGTTTTGCTACCGATTTCTGAATCGGTAGTGGCGCAATTTTTATTGCCGATTTCTGAATTGACAGCGACAGTATAAGACCTAACAAAAAATAGAATTGGACCAGCCTATCCTAGGGGAGAATGGAAATATAAACCAACCCAAGATAACCTAAAAGGGGGGGGGGTAAGGACAACCTTAGTCCCAAACACCTCAGCAAACTTTGGGGGCTACAAATACAAGGAGAGAGAAAGGGTAACTCCCCATTCTTCCCAAAACGAGCTTCATGTTCTTGCCCCCTTCCCCCTTCCCAAAATGAGCTGCATGCTCTTGCCCCTTTCCCTCCTCCCAAAATAAGTTGCATGCTCTTATTCTTTCCTCCCTCCTAAAGAGAGCTAAACAACTCTGCTGCATGTGCCTCAGGCGTGAGAGAGAGAAGGGAGAGTTTTTAGAAAGGGAGAAATGCTGTCAAACCCGTCCTAAAAATACTAAATTCATGAGGTATGAACCATGTCTTTCTCCACCTGTTCTTAAGGCCTTGAAACTGAAAGGAAGAAGAAAACTATAGATGCATGGCCTAGGAATTTTACTTCAACTGTTATGGAAAGAACTAAGCTAAAAGGAGGGACAAAAAACGAGGCTGAATAGGGGACCTAATTCCAGAATATTTAACAAAGAAATATTGCAAATTTGAATGCACAAACTTGGAAAGTTGGTCGGCCTTGGTGAGGGCTGGACAGAATAGGGATTAAAGGAATAAAATGCATAGATGACAACCTTGTTAGAGATGTTAGATCATATGAAACCAAAACAGAATTATACTTGTGTTAATGGTGTGTTTCAACAAGTTTGGTTGATGTAATATATGAAAATATGTTGATAATAAATCTTGAAGAAACATGTTGCAGCTGAAACGAAAATTGCCCCTTGATAATGCATTGATTTTGTTGTGTGATGAATTGATTTGTATAACTTGAGCTAGTAGTTAGAAGAACCTAAATCAAATATGCATGTTGAGATTTGATGGTGCGCTATTCATGCTTTTATGATACGAATTGGAGTATGACTGTTGTCGTTATGTGTACAAGTTTTGGCTAGGAAGTGCTACAAAGGAGAAAAGCCTAGCATAAGCTTTACGCTTGGCCAAAGGGAAGAAGTCGAATCAGAAACGATTCTGCCGCTGCTGTCAATTTGTGAATTAACAGCGACAGGGGTTGCGTTGATGATTTCTGAGTCAACAGCGACTCAGTTCTCATCAACAATTTTTGTGTCAGCAGCAAGTCAATTTTCACTGTCGAATTGCGTTGTCAGCAGCGAATCTGCTTTCGCTGTCGAATTATGTCGTTCGCAGCGAATCTGCTTTTGCTATCGAATTGTGTTGTCCGCAGCGAATCTGCTTTCGCCGTCGAATTGTGTGGCCTGTAGCGAACCAGTTTTGATGCTAATTTGTGTTTCTTGCAGCGAACCAGTTTCGCTGCCAAACTGTGTTGTCTGCATCGAATTAGGTTTCGCTGCCGAATGGTGTTGCCTACAGAGAAGGAATTTTTGTTGCCGAATTACATTGTCTGTAACGAATCAACATTCATTACCGAAATTGCATTTTCTACAGTGAATCTGTGCTCGCTATCAAAATTGTGTGTCTACAGCGAATCAACATTCGCTGCCCAAAATTGTGTTTGTCTGTAGTGAATTAGCGTTCGTTCCTGAAAGTGGATGTTCTCCTGTGAATATGTGATTCGCTGCCAAAATTAAGTTGTCTGCAGCAAATTAGCATTCGCTGCTGAAAGTATGTGTTATGTAGTGAATCTGTGATTCGCTGTCGGAATTGAGTTGTATGCAGCAGATTAGCATTCACTACCGAAATTGAGTTGTCTGCAGCGAATTAGCGTTCGCTGAAGTGTGTGTTCTGCAGCGAATTTGTGATTCGTTGTTGAAATTGATATGTCAGCAGCGAATTAGCATTCGCTGCCGAAAGTGTATTGACTGTAGTGAAATTGTGATTCGCTGTTGAAATTGAGTTGCCTGCAGCGAATTAGCATTCGCTACTGAAAGTGTGCTGGCTGCAGCAAAGTAGCATTCGCTGCCGAAATTAAAGTGCCTACAACGAATCAGTTGCGCTACCGAATTGTGCAACCAACAGCGAACCAGTTTTCACTGCTGATTTTCTACAATAGACTCCCCGATCAGAAATGACTTAAATGCTTGCAACGATTTCATGTATGATTGTGTAAAATGTGGAACATTTGCATGTGAACATATGGATTCTTGAAATAGGTATGGTGATGACTATGATTTCAGAATGCAAATGTGCTGATTTGTGACCATTGACATGTTAGGTGGAGCAACCATGATCGAACCTTCAACCTTGCAAGGATACCCCATAGAAGGAACGGGTAGGTGGTTTCCACCTTTTTCTCGTATAATGTTTATGTTTTGAAATAATTTACTTATGAAGATATTTTATTAAATCCTTATTGAATGAAGAAATGACGATGAAATGTTTGATTGAAGTCTTGATGATTGTCAAAACGACTATGAAATGTCGATCAGGTTGTTGTTGAATGTTGAAACAATGACGAAAATGTTAATGTTCTGAAATGACCTGTTAGAGGTGGATATATTATTGTGTTGCGATGAATATTAAACCGACTATGAGATGTTGATTGGGCTATTATGAATTTGGGCTGCTGATGATTGGTAGTATAAGTATTACGAAGGATCTAATGTTATATTTTATTGAATGTAATTGTGATGAATGATTGTATGAGTATTACGAAGGATCTACTGTTGTGTCTTATTGAATGTAATTGTGACGAATGGTTGTATGAATATTACGAAGGATCTACTGTTGTATTTTATTGAATGTAATTGTGATGAATGGTTGTATGAATATTATGAAGGATATACCGTTGTATTATATCGAATGAAATTGTCACGAATGATTGTATGAGTATTACGAAAGATCTACCATTGCATTATACTGAATGTTAATTATCACGGATGGTTGTATAAGTATTACAGGGGATCTATTGTTGTATTGTATTGAACATTAATTGTCATGAATGATTGGATGAGTAATACGAAGGGTGTACTGTTGTGTTACTGAATGCTAAACTGTTATGGAATGTTTTGTTTGTGTATTATAAAGGATCTATTATCGTGTTCATTGAATATTAAACCATTACGGAACGCCTATACGAGTATCACGAAGGGTTTGATATTATGTTGCAGTGAATGTCAAGTTGTTATGAATCATTTGAATAAGCAATTCAAAGGATATTACTGTAACATCCCCATATCCGGGATAAAGCAACGATCTCATGTTAACTAATAAACAGAATGATTAATTCTTTTTTCCCTATATCTATTCATGGCGTTTGTATTAAAGTCTACCAAAATTTCCACGTAGTCTCCCCTATACCAGGAGGTCCCAAATTATCGACATACGACCTGTTTACACTTCTAATATACTGCATCTTCTAACTCAATTCAACCCAATCATCCTGGGTCTCAATCCAACAAACATCATCCTTCATATCAACCACAATGTTTATGATATACATTGTACAACAATTATCATTATGGATGGATAAAGATATAAACATGCATACATGGAACATGGTTATACAAACTACAGATTTAATTCATTTATTCAAGTTTAAACATCAATCATACAAATTGAGTTATATAAAAGATGTAATATTACCAAATACAAGGGTATACTCCCTAGAACCTAAATTACAAAAAGTGAACCCAAGCTAGAATCTACTCCTATCGTGCATGTGATGACCCTGAAAACAAAATACATATTATTGAAATATGGATATCAGAATAACATAGCAATACAAATATCCAACAATTTAAAAAGGCAAACATGCATTTATATTTTATTCACTTCTCCCTTTTGGTTTTCATTGGAAACTCTTTCTCCTTCTACTACTAAAAGCCTTTTCCTCCTCCATTTAAGATCTCATAAGACCACCCATGATTATTTCCGCTTAACACATTACCGTACCAATTTCACTGTTATCATCATCACCACGTAGGGGTCGATGCAAGGTGATCCCCTTACCCGGGATCCTAACATACACTAAATGTATGCTAGTCAAATACATGATGATCCCCTTACCCGGGATCCTAATATACACTAAATGTATGCTAGTCCAAACATGGCGATCCTCTTACCCGAGATCCTAACATACACTAAATGTATGCTAGTTCATGCCCCAAATCACACTACTCATAATTCCTTTGTCAACGATAATTTCATCACTTGGCAATTCACACAACAACCGTTCACCTTGAGTACACATACATTCAGAATAATATCCAAAATATCGGCATCATTACGCAAACTTTCCTCTTTTCTTCTAATATCCAACGTTCGGTAATTCACATCTCACATCAATAACATATTAAGTCATAGAATTTAACTAGAAAGTATAGGTGCGGATCACTTACCTACAATAAAAGCTCTACTCGTGCTCCCCTGCTGCTGCTGTTGCACCACGCCTGTGGTCCCTCCTGCAAATCACAGGTTTGTCTCATAAATTTTTCTCACTCAAGGATATGTTTTATAATAACCATATCAACAACCAATAAGTCTTTCTTTCAGTCATTTCTTAATATTTTACATTTTTCTCATTTCACCCATTAATATTGTCGTTCTTTGTCCAACCACATTTATCATTCCTTTCTTTATATTTGAACTGTTTTTGTTTAAATCCTAAACTGTCACTGTCTAGACATTGAACTATTATTGTTCGACTCTCCTCAGATTTTTAACCATAGCTGGAGTTATAGAACTCCGATTCAAGCGAGATTAGTCTCGTTGAAAATATAAGACATGAGGATACAAGTTCTCTACAGGAAGGAAACTCAGTTCTGCCTCTAAGACAGTCAAAATTGCTCATCAATAAACATTTGGACTGTTACTGTCCAACTGTTACTGTCTCGTTTTTGAACTGTTACTGTCTGACCTCTCCTCAGATGTTTAACTATATCTGGAGTTATAGAACTCTGATTTAAGCGAGATTAGTCTCGTTGGAAAGATAAGACATGAGGATACAAGTTCTTTGAAGGAAGGAGAACCTAGTTATGCCTCTAAGGCAATCAAAATCGCTCATAAAAAAACATTTGGACTGTTATTGTCTAGATATTAAACTGTTACTGTCTAGACATTGAACTATTACTGTCTAGATATTGAACTGTTATTGTCTTGAACTATTACTATCTTGAACTGTTACCGTCTAAATATTGAACTATTACTGTCTTGAACTGTTACTGTCTAGGCATTGAACTGTTACTGTCCAACCGTTACTATCTAGATATTGAATTGTTACTGTTCGAACTCTCTTCAGATTTTTAACTATATCTAGAGTTATAGAACTCCGTTTCAAGCAAGATTGGTCTCTTTGGAAAGCTAAGATATATGGCTACAAGTTCTTTGAAGGAAGGAGAACCCAGTTCAGCCTCTAAGATAGTCATAATTTCTCATCAACAAATAAGACTTACTGCCCTACATGGTCTGTCATGACCCAGTCTCGGTTGATAACCCATAACTGGAGTTCTACAGCTCCAAAATGAGCAAGACAAATTTCCTTAGTTAGCTAACATCAAAAACTATAATTTCTATGATGGAACCTGGTTCTAATTCCCTCATCCTCCTATCCATAATCTTACCGAAAGTCAGGAGACGAGTCTGTCCAGATTCGTCACCCCCTTCCCTTCACACATAACTTTCACAAACTATATTTTCTGGGTAAATTATCGTGCTTTTATATCTCCCAATCATATACCACACATGAATTAACTTAATTTTAACAACAAATACTTTTCCCCCAATTCAAGTCTAAGAACCCTAATCTATAACTCACATCAAGGCATCAATTCATTAACGAATTTGAAATGACTTATAAGATCATGTTTAGAACACCTTACTGATATGAATTAAGGTTTTGATCTTCAACCAGTTGAAGATTTTCAACTCCCTCCTTTCTTATCTAATGGCGGCCAGCCCTCCATCTTCTCTTCTTGTTCAATTTTTCTTGTTAATCCCTTGCCCACAAGTGTTTATTCCATCTATAAACCCTTAATCTTGGATGGGTTCTTGAAATTTTGGTGTTTCTCTCTTGATTTTGCAAGAATGGATACAAAAACTCCCTCTTTTCTTTCCTTACGATTGCTGCAGATTTTTGGTGAGAATAGGAGTATTTATGCTCTATAATTTTTCTTATTTTCATTTAGGCCCCCACATCTTTTTTTCTTCTCATAATTAAGTTATATCTTTTTTCATTTCTTATAATTTCACCCCACAACTTTTAGTTTAGTTTATTTTCATTAATAAAATCCAACCCTCAACATTTTTGGGTTGATTTATAATGTCTCGAAATATTTTATCCAGAAACTTATATCCAAAAATCTCTGTATTCCTGTTTTTATTTAACCATATGCATGAATTTCTTCACTTTTATTTCTCATGTAATTAGTTTGCAATCTAAGCAATCTTTATTTTTCCCCGGGGTTTACAATTACCATGTTGTAGTGAGTTCATAAACTGCCTCTGGAATGTTTGATTGGTTGATGATTAGCTTCGGTTAATGGCATCCGAAGGGATGACCGAGACAAATGATTGATTAGCTTGGGCTAATGGCATCCAAATGGATGACCGGCACACATGATTGATTAGCTTCGGCTAATGGCATCCGCAGGGGTGTCCGGGACAAATGATTGATTAACTTTGGCTAATGGCATCCGAATGGATGACCTGGATAAATGATTGATTAGCTTCGACTAATGGCATCCTAAAGGGGTGACCGGGATTAATAAATGATTAGCTTCGGATAATGGCATCCTCAGTGGATGATCAGGATGAGTAAATGATTAGCTTCGAATAATGGCACCCTAAGTGGATGACTAGGATGACTAAATGACTAGCTTCGGCTAATAACATCCTAAATGGATGGACGGGATGAATAAACGATTGGCTTCAGCTAATGGCATCCTAAGAGGATAGCCAGATTTGAGAATTGGGAGTTAATTTCAAGAATTGATGCGTTCATGTATGCTATATTTTGTATATACTAAGTATATGAAAGAACTACGATTGTTATGCTTTAAACAGAGAATAACGTTAGTTCGGCTAACAGTATTCGAGATAAATGATCGAGTTTGGGTATTGTAATTAGCCTCGGTAATTGATGAATTATTAACGATTGTATTTACATAAGGAGAAATGATAGAATTACGCTCTTTTGGTCCATGAATAAAATGTTACGCTAATATTGTTTTATTATGTTTCTTTAAATTGCCTATAATGCTTGAAATTATCTTGTGGTGTAACAGGGACATCATACCAACATGGTGTGTAGGGAAATCCATTTCGCAGCTCACACATTTTGAAAAGAACTATATATTCACATGTTATGAGTGATATGAGTTCTATATGAACGGACGTGTTAATCACTAAATTGGTCGTCCGACCCCTTTTGTAGAAACTAGTAATGAAAATTGAAATGGAACACGTATATGAATGTGCAAACAAGTTGATATGATGTGTATGGATATACATATGAAGTATTCATCAAATGAGGATATCGTGTTGTGAAATTACATGAGGTCAGGTTAACGAAAGTACTCATTGTGTAACTTGTTGTTCGACACTCTATTATGATCTCGTAATGTTAATGAGACTAGAACATGAATGTGAATTTATGAGTATGTCAATACGATGTAATGTAAACCTATGAGTATGGAAATATAATATTATGGGCACGTATATTAAGAATCTGTTTTATAGGAATGTTGATTTACATTATCCTACATAGATTGTGCCTTCATAATGAACAAAATGCAATGATAAATTTGAAGAATGATACAATGAAAAACATCCAGAAACTGGACGATAAAAAAAAATCCAACAATTTTGGCCTTGAAAAAGCCGGGTCGTGACACTTACTTAAACAAATTATGAAATTAATATAAAATTAATTAATTCATGTAATTGTTCTTTAAATAAAAAATGAGGTGTTCACACTTTAATAAATAGTTTAATCACAATATATCCACTACTTAGTCAGGATTTAGACCTAAGCCCATTCATTGAGGCTGCTATCCATATGGGATTTTCCATAGAGTTTAGTTCAGTAAAATTTGAGACACTAATAATGATATACTATAAAGGTAAACTACATTGATGATTATTCATAGCAGTTGATTTCTTTCATGACACAAAAATGAAATTAAATTGATAAACATGACAGTGATTTCTATCTAGAATTCCTGTAAACACCCAACAAAAAAGGGGTAAAGCTAGAAACAACCCACACCATCGCTGCCAATTTCTAAATCAGCAGCAACACAATTTTCGTTGACAATTTTTGAGTCAATAGTAGTTGTGTGTGCTGAAAAATCCATGTGTCAGTCATGGTGTAAAACTCGACAAAAAACATTCTAGTCTTCGGTCGTAATACCCGAAAAATTTAAGTAAAAGGCCGGGTCATGCTAAGTAAAAGTTTAGGGGAGAAAACCCGTCTACCTTAAGGGAGAGATTAGAGTAGGAAAAACTAGTTTTAGAGAAACCAAAATAGGAACAAGAATACACTTAAACCAGTGCCAAACAACCCACCTTGTTTAAGCGGGGGTATAAATACAAGGAGAGAGAGAGAGGGTGACCCTTACTCTTCCCCAGAACCGGCCAGCTGTATGCAGCAAACCCTCTCCCTTTTTTCCAAAGAGAAGACCCTCAACCCAGCTGCATTCATCTCTCTTGAAACTTAGAGAGGAAAGAACAGTTAAAGAAGAACCGTAGATGGCCAAAACCATAGTAGAAGAAGGAGTGTAGGTGACCGGCCAATGCTGCTGAAGAAGGAAAACTGGAGAGGAAGAAGAAGAAGAAAATCAAGAGTTGAGGGGAAGAAAATTGTAGATCCCTTCTTAAAACTACTGAAAAATCATAAGGTATGAACCAAACCTCCTTCCCCACCTACTCTTGAGACATTGGGACCAAAAAGATGAAGGAAACCCCGAGTAGATTGTCACGGGGGGTGTGATGTCATCTGGCGACGGCGGAGGTTTTTTATCATGCCTCCCGTGTGAGGTATTGTGTGTTGGGAAGATTTTTTGGATTTAATCATAAAATTATGATTAATGTTTAGGAGTCGCCACCTAGTATTATTGTCACAAGGAACCTATGGTTTGCGAGAGTCTGAGTAACAGACTGGTTGTGCAAGGGGAAGACGCATCACCCCTAGTGCACCCTACCTAAGGTAAGCTGCATTGTTGTTTCATTGTTTTTCTAGGTCGAGTTTCTATTCGTTGGTCTTTTCTAAGGTTCAAGGCAGATCTCCCTTCATGAGGGAGTCTCTACCTTATCGGGTTAAATCCTAACCGTTCTAAAGTTTGAATTTTAGAATTGCATTTATTTACACCTTGTATCTTTAATACCTGAGGGTGTACTTTATCGTATAATTTTACACCTCATAAATATTAAAGTCTACATTTAGACCCCTAAAAAGGTTGGAAAAAGATTTTTGACATGTTGGCCAAATCCTAAAAGATAATCATAAACTGGTTACGATATCCATTTTTGAATTTTTTTTACATGAAAAGGATCCATTTTTTTTATGAAAAATATGCTTGGAAAAATTTTAGGATTTGGCCGTATGCAACAAAATATTTTTTTTATTTTTGAAAATGCTTTGAAATTATTATTTTTTAAAATATTTCAGAGAAAACCAGGTATTTTAATACCGGATTTGTATTTTACAATGTAAATATATAACATGATATTATGCAAAATTAGTAGAAAAATATTTGAGAAAATCACAATTTTTTTGAAAGGATTTTTTATTTTTTTATATTATTATTATTTTAGATAACATTATATATACATATATACATATATATATATATATATATATATATATATTAATTAATTAAATATTATTTAAACATGTGGGTTGGGCCAAGCACAGGCCCAGAAACAGGTGGGCTGACATCGACCCAAAATGGTTGGGTCGAACTCAGCCCAACATATTGTTTTTTTAATTTGGGGACGGGTTGGACCCGGCCCAGCCAACTAGGCTGGGCTAGGACTTGTCCAGCCCAAAGCAACTTAGTCACTGGCAGCCCAGTGACTAAGTTGCATGAGATAGTGCAACGTGAATTATAATTCATGTTGCACTGTTCTCATGCAGCAGTAGCAGAGAGGGAGAAGAATAAGAAGAGAAGAGGGAGGCTTACCTGGAGTTGAGGGAGTTGGTGGCCTGATTGGTGGTGCACGGTGTGGTTGGGGTGGTGAGGTCGGTGGCTGGCTCTGGTCGCCACTGGAAGAAGAAGAAGAAACAGAGGCCTGCGAAGGAGAAGAGAAGCTCGCGGTTGGAGCTGTTGGAGTGGCTGAGGAAAGAGCTGTTACCCTGGCTGCCTTTGGGAAGGAAAAGAGCTTCTGGGCAAGGTGGTGGCCGCTGCTTCTACTGTTGCCGCTGCTGCCGGGATCATAGTGACAAAGAAGAAGATTTTTACAGAGGAGAGAGAGAGGTGGTGCAACCACCACGTGAGATGGTTTGATGGCTACTGGAGGTGGGGATGATGGTGAGAAGACGGGTTATGAAGGTGGTGGTGGCTGAAGGCCACGGTGGAGAGAGAAAGCAAAGAAAGGATCAGTTGCAGGAAAAATGAGCAGGGAAGGCTGGTTTTCGGCCAACTTTGAGTTCGATTTTCTTCTTCCTCCCGAATGTGAAATCTGCTCCTATTTATAGGGGTGGAAGAGGGTAATCTTGTCTTTATAGGAGAACAAATTCCAGCCCTTGATTCGATTGGGAAGGACCCCAACCGTTGGCTCAAATTAGGCATGGTGCACTGTCAATCTGCAGCTGCAGGCTGCCTGAGGTGGCCTCTTTGGAGTGGTGCCACGTCCGTTTATGTGCTAGTGAGCCGGTGACGACCATACCCAGATGTAGAGGGATGTCTAGTGATCAGTTTCGTGAACGGTTTGGCAAATTTGGTGGACGTTAGGTGCATTAAATGCACCTGCAAAGGAGATGACCAGACCTGTAATAGTCTCAAATTGTAAACTCAAAATATATGATATATATTCATAGTTACCAAATATATATATATATATATATATATATATATATATATATATATATATATATATATATAATTTTCCCGAAATTTCGGCAGAGTTTCCTTTGTATTCTTTAGATACCAAGTTATCGACTCAATCATTTCTCAACCTGTAATATCAATCACAATATTCGTCCCATCATTTGGACTTCAAAAACTCAAGCATATTTCAATATCTCAATTCTATTTTCTATAGAACATTATAATAAAACTAATAAATTCTTAACATGCATTGTCTCTTTTTTTTTTTTTAAGTATTTGTGCTCAAATATATACATAACCAACCATAATTCAATTTAATAATAATAATAACATTATAAATTACATCATACACAAGATAATAAGTTAAACATAACATTTTTAGATATGGAAGTATATTACAAAAAAATATTAGTTCTTTCAATTACATTAATCACATAACAAAATTATTTATCCAAGGATCTACTTTCCAGATCGAGGATGCGATGTACCTAAAAACATTATTGCATGAAACATGATTAAAACAATTGCACATTTCAATAAGTAATTGATTAAGGACTAATTATTCATATACATTAAAGTGACTTTCATATCATAGAATAAATTGTCTTATTTTCTTTTGAAGTTTCTAATTTCATAAATTCTCTTCTAGACATAGGAATAAATCTACTAAAATAAAAATATCAAGAGTGTCTCCCACAAACCAGCATATTTAACCTCAAAGTTTTACAATTAATCTATTTTACATCGAGTAATTATCCCATTAATTTTTAAATTTATTTTTTCTTAACATGGCCATTTACCAGGGCATTATTTCCAATAACCAGGAAATAATTTTTCAAGGCTTGCCCATTCGCCAGGGCATTATTTCCAGTAACCAGGAAATAATTTTCAAGACTTACCCATTCACCAGGGCATTATTTCCAGTAACCAGCACTAGAATTTACAATCTATAAAAATTCATTCTACAATAATAAAAAAATATAAACTAATTAATTACTCCAAGGTGTCGAACACCTACCTGGTGTCCGTGCGCGTGAAGATGTCTCTTGTTGCTGATTAGGTCATGCGGCCTCCTCTGTACCAACAAAAATTACTTTGTCATTGTTCATTCATTCGAACCGGTAAAAATTCTAATAGCCATTACATATTCTTTGATTAAATCCAACACCCTTAATTAAGTTTAATTGACTTTTAATTCAAGGAGGACAAAACCCTTCTTTTTGAAACATTAACTTATTTTTTTCACAAAAGTCCCTATACAATTTAATCTATCAACATCAATTGTCTTCAATTTGGTAAGATTCCTCAATAATATTATTTAAACTCCATTCTTTAATTTTTCTTCTCCATTTAGCCAAAAACTCCTCAATAATATCATTTAAACTTCATTCTCTAATTTTTCTTCTCTATTTAGCCAAAAACAGCCTAGGGAAGGAAGTGAAGATTTTTTTTTTTTGAAAAATTCTTACTCCATTCATATAATAACACTTATAAACCTTCATCTTCCCATATTTTCCAAACAATTGTATTAAACCTCAAATCCCCTAAATTATTCCTCTTTTGGCCAAATATTCAATTAAAATGAGGAAAAATAATTTTTGTTTCTTTTACTTAAAATTAAACACTTACCCAATCATAATTCATGCTTTCTAACATGGTTCAAACATAATTTGCATCATTCCTATAAATTATAACATAAATTCACAATTTCACATAATCATAATTTTGCATAATCCTTCATCAAACATAAAATTAAAGGAATTAATCATTTGGAGCATGTTATTTACCTCACTTTGATAAGGATTTAAGGAAAGAATACAAGAAAAATCAAGTTTTCTTCTTCTCCATTTTCAAACCCTAGCTTGAAATCCTTCCTTCAATGCATTCACCACCTTAAAATTAACCCCCTCTTTATATTTAATTAAGTTACTCACTCTAATTACTCACTTTAATTAGTGAAATTAATGAGCATTTAAGTAGAAAAATCACACAATTTTTCCCCCTCTCTTTGTTTGAAGCTCACGGCTAAAAGAGAAAACAAATGGAGCTTTATAATCTAACTTTTACTTATTTACACATTGGCCCTCATTTCTTTTCATTTCTATTTTTGTCACTCAACTCTTCTTTTTACTTAATTCTCACCTTAACATCTTATATTTTATTCTATTGTATCCAATTACAATACTTGGAATCCTTTTATTTAATCTATTCGGTACTTTATTTATTTTACTCAGATTATAATTTAGCGGGTTTTCACACTCTCCTCCCCTAAAAACAAATTTTGTCCTCAAAATTGAACCTCGTACTTAAATCTAGAAATAATTCGAGTTGTTTCTATCTCATTTGAGATTCTCTTTCCCAAGTCACCTCCTCGATTTGGGAATTCCTCCACAATATCTTGATAATTGGAATCTTTTTATTTCTCAATTCCTTCACACTGTAATCTAAGACTTTCACCGGCTTCATTTCCAATGTTAAATTCTCATCAATTTCCAGAGGAATTTGAGGCAAGACCCGAGATGGATCCACTTTAGCCTTTCTTAACAGAGAGACATGAAACACATCATGGATTTTGGCCAAATGTGGAGGTAGAGCCAATTTGTAAGCCACGGGCCCAATCCTTTTGGTGACCTCAAAAGGCCCAACGTACCTCGGTGCCAATTTCCCTTTCAAGCCAAATCTTAACACCTGTTTCCACGGGGCGACTTTCAAAAATACTTTGTCACCAATTTCAAACTCTAGAGGTCTTCTCCTATTATCCGCACAACTCTTCTGCCTATCCTGAGCTGCTTTGATTCTATTCTTTATGATCTTTATCTTCTTAGTGGTAATCTTTACCACCTCTGGTCCAATTAGTTATCTATCCCCTACTTCTTCCCAGTATACTGGCATCTGACATCTTCTACCACATAAGGCTTCATAGGGAGCCATTCCTATTGTAGCCTGGTAGCTGTTGTTGTAAGTGAATTCTACTAACGGTAGATGATCTTCCCAATTTCCTCCAAACTCTAATATACAGGCTCTTAGTAAATCCTCTAATATTTGAATAGTCCTCTCAGATTGACCATCAGTCTAAGGATGAAAAGCTGTGCTTAAATTCAACTTCGTTCCGAGAGCCTGTTGAACACTTGACCATAATCGAGAGGTAAACCTTGGATCTCGATCTGAAACTATTGACAGTGGCACACCGTGTAACCTTACAACTTCATCCACGTACAATTTTGCCAATTTCTCCACTGAGTCTGCCATTTTCATTGCCAAAAAGAGTGTAGATTTAGTTAATCGGTCCACAATGACCCTAATAGCATCACTTTCTCTTTTTCCTCTTGGTAATCCAGATACAAAGTCCATCGTGATATTTTCCCACTTCCACTCAGGTATCAATAATGGTTGTAAAAACCCAGCTGGTTTTTGGTGTTCCACCTTTACTTGTTGGCAAATCCCACACTTTGCCACATATTTAGCCACTTCTTTCTTCATATTATGCAAATTCATCCAATAATCATTTAATTTGACCTTGAATTTGCATTTTTTTCTCCATTTTTGGGCATAATGGGGTACAATTATGCCTTGTACTTCCTCCAAAAATTACAGCTTGATCTTTCCCTATTTTCGTAGTCCTCCTTGATCTGTTTTCTCCATATTGCTGGCCTTTATTTTATTTTATGATTTTTATATATAAAAAAAGTGATTTTTAGGGAATAACCCAAAATTGGGTTATAACATAGATAACCTAGGATCTTTACACCAGCTACTAAGGAAAAATTGAACTAAAGAACACGTGAAAATAGGAATGAACAAAGAAAAATGAATAATTTGAATTGACAAACTTGGCAGAGGGGCGGCCATAGCTGAAGGCTGGACATAATGTGTTGTGCGATGAATGCTTAAAAATGACATTGTTGAACTCCTAAGATCATATTCATACTAAAACAGAATGTATGTGGATGTTCATGCTTGAATTTATATGATTTTGCTGAATTATAAGAACAAAGTGTGTGCTGGAACCGAAATGAGGTTGATGTCTTACTTGAATTTTGAGATGGAAATAGGTGGCAGCATGATTTTATGACTATACTTGTGATAAAAATAAAATAGAATCTGTATGTGTTGTCTGTATGTGTTGTAGAATTGTTACCACTTATGTTGATGCATTGCCATGATACAAATGTTAATGTGAGAATGCATGGTAATAGCAATGCTAGATGTCGATGTTGGAAGGGATGAATTGGGTAAAACCTTGCTAAATGAACATATGTTGATGTTTATGTTGTTTAGTGATGAGCGATGAATGGAGTGTGATTCGATGAAATTCTATGTCCACCTAGGGTGAGAAACATTGGTAGAGAGAAGCTTATCATAAGCCTTACGCTTGGCCGAAGGGAAGGAGTGAAACCAGAAACGACTTCATCGCCGCTGCCGATTCATAAATCAACAGTGAAAGGGTTGTGTTGATGATTTCTAATTCGACAGCGACTCATTTTCGTTAACAATTTATACGTTAGCAATAAACCTTATGCACTGATGATTTCAACATCAGCCGCGAAACAGGTTTGCTGGTGACACAAACTCGGCAGCGAACTGATTCGCTGGAACACAAAATCATCAGCGAAATTGGTTCGCTGGCGATGCTCATCCACTTCGAATGCCATTAGACGAAGCTAATATTTGTCAATCCCGATCATCCACTTGGGATGCCATTAGCCGAAACTAATCATTTGTGCATCCCGGTCATGCACTTAGGATGCCTTTAGCCGAAGCTAGTCATTTGTCAATCCCGGTCATCCACTTCGAATGCCATTAGACAAAGTTACTATTTGTCAATCCTGATTATCCACTTGGGATGCCATTAACCGAAGCTAATCATTTGTCAACCCCATCATCCACTTCAGATGCCATTAGCCGAAGCTAATCATTTATCAAGCACGGTCATGCACTTTAGATGCCATTAGCCAAAGCTAATCATTTGTTCATCTCGGTCATCCATTAGGGATGCCATTAACTGAAGCTAATTATTTGTTCATCTTGGTCATCCACATGGGATGCCATTAGCCCAAACTAATCATTTATCAATCTTGATCATCCATTTGGAATGCCATTAGCCAAAGCTAATCATTTATCAATCACGATCATCCACTTCGGATGCCATTAGCCGAAGCTAATCATTTGTCAATCCTGGTCATCCACTTTGAATGCCATTAGACGAAGCTAATATTTGGCAATCTCGATCATCCACTTGGGATGCCATTAGCCGAAGCTAATCATTTGTCAATCTCGGTCATCCACTTCGGATGCCATTAGATGAAGCTAATATTTGGCAATCCCGGTCATCCACTTCGGATGCCATTAGCTGAAGCTAATCATTTATCAATCCCGATCATCCACTTCGGATGCCATTAGTCGAAGCTAATCATTTGTTCATACTGGCATCCATTTGGGATGCCTTTAGCCGAAGCTAATTATTTGTCAATCCCGGTCATCCACTTAGGATGCCATTACCTGAAGCTAATTATTTTTCCATCCCCGTCATCCACTTAGGATGCCAGTAGGCGAAGCTAATCATTTGTCAGTCCTGGCCATCAACTTAGGATGCCATTAGCTGAAGCTAATCATTTTTCCATCCCGGTCATCCACTTAGGATGCCATTAGCCAAAGCTAATCATTTGTCAATCCTGGTCATCAACTTCGGATGCCATTAGCCGAAACTAATCATTTGTTCATCCTTGCATCCACTTGGGATGCCTTTAGCCGAAGCTAATCATTTGTCAATTTCGGTCATCCACTTCAAGTGCCATTAGATGAAGCTAATATTTGGCAATCCCGATCATCCACTTGGGATGCCATTAGCCCAATCTAATCATTTATCAATCTCGGTCATCCATTTGGAATGCCACTAGCCAAAGCTAATCATTTATCAATCTCGGTCATCCACTTTGGATGTCATTAGCCGAAACTAATCATTTATCAATCCTGGTCATCCATTTAGGATGCCATTAGTCGAACCTAATATTTGGCAATCCCAATCATCCACTTGGGATGCCATTAGCCGAAGCTAATCATTTATCAATCCCGGTCATCCATTTGGGATGCTATTAGCTAAAGATAATCATTTGTCAATCTTGGTCATCAACTTCGGATGCCATTAGCCAAAGCTAATCATTTGTTCATCTTTGTCATCCACTAGGGATGCCATTAGACGAAGCTAATCATTTGTTCATTTCGGTCATCCACTTGGAATGTCATTAGCCAAAACTAATCATTTATCAATCCCAGTCATCCATTTAGAATGCCATTAGCCGAAGCTAATCATTTATCAATCCTGGTCATCCACTTCTGATGCCATTAGCCGAAGCTACTCATTTGTCAATCCCGATCATCCACTTCGAATGCCATTAGACGACGCTAATCTTTGTCAGTCCCGATCATCCACTTGGGATGCCAATCGCCGAAGCTAATCATTTGTTCATCTCGGTGATGCATTTCGAATGCCATTAGACGAAGCTAATATTTGTGAATCCCGATCATCCATTTGGGATGCCAATACCGAACCTAATCTTTTATCAATCCTGGTTATCCGCTTAGGATGCCACTAGCCGAAGTTAATAATTTGTGCATCCTGGTCATCCACTTGGGAAGCCTTTAGCCGAAGCTAGTCATTTGTCCATCTCGGTCACCCACTTTGGATGCCATTAGGCGAAGCTAATCATTTGTGCATCCCGGTCATGCACTTAGGATGCCTTTAGTCGAAGCTAGTCATTTGTCAATCCCAATCATCAACTTCGAATGCCAATAGACGAAGCTACTATTTGTCAATCCTAATCATCCACTTGGGATGACATTAGCCGAAGCTAATCATTTGTCAACCCCAATGATCCACTTCAGATGCCATTAGCCGAAGCTCATCATTTATCAAGCACGATCATGCACTTCGAATGCCATTAGCCAAAGTTAATCATTTGTTTATCTCGGTCATCCACTAGGGATGCCATTAGCCGAAGCTAATTATTTGTTCATCTTGGCCATCCACATGGGATGTCATTCGCCCAAACTAATCATTTATCAATCTCGGTCATCCATTTGGAATGCCATTAGCCAAAGCTAATCATTTATCAATCTCGATCATCCACTTCAAATGCCATTAGACGAAGCTAATATTTGGAAATCCCGATCATCCACATGGGATGCCATTAGCCGAAGCTAATCATTTATCAATCTCGGTCATCCACTTGGGATGCCATTAGCCGAAGCTAATCATTTGTCAATCCTGGTCAACAACTTCGAATGCCATTAGTCGAAGCTAATAATTTGTTCATACTGGCATCCACTTGGGATGCCTTTAGCCGAAGCTAATTATTTATCAATCCCGGTCATCCAATTAGGATGCCATTACCTGAAGCTAATTATTTTTCCATCCCCGTCATCCACTTAGGATGCCAGTAGACGAAGCTAATCATTTGTCAATCCTGGCCATCATCTTAGGATGCCATTAGCTGAACCTAATCATTTGTCCATCCTAGTCATCCACTTGGGATGCCATTAGTCAAAGCTAATCATTTGTCAATCTTGGTCATCAACTTCGGATGCCATTAGCTGAAGCTAATCATTTGTTCATCCTTGCATCCACTTGGGATGCCTTTAGCTGAAGCTAATCATTTGTCAATTTCGGTCATCCACTTCGAGTGCCATTAGACGAAGCTAATATTTGGCAATCCCGATCATCCAATTGGGATGCAACTAGCCAAAACTAATCATTTAACAATCTCGGTCATCCACTTCAGATGCCATTAGCCGAAGCTAATAATTTGTCAATCCCGGTCATCCACTTCGAATGCCATTAGACGAAGCTAATATTTGGCAATCCTGATCATCCACTTGGGATGCCATTAGCTGAAGCTAATTATTTATCAATCTCGGTCATCCATTTGGGATGCTATTAGCCGAAGCTAATCATTTGTCAATCCTGGTCATTAACTTCGGATGCCATTAGCCGAAGCAAATCATTTGTTCATCTCTGTCATCCACTAGGGATGCCATTAGCCAAAGGTAATCATTTGTTCATTTCGGTCATCCACTTGGGATGCCACTAGCCAAAGCTAATCATTTATCAATCCCGGTCATCCATTTGGAATGCCATTAGCCAAAGCTAATCATTTATCAATCCTGGTCATCCACTTCTGATGCCATTAGCCGAAGCTATTCATTTGTCAATCCTGATCATCCACTTCAGATGCCATTAGACGAAGCTAATCTTTGTCAGTCCCGATCATCCACATAGGATGCCAATCACCGAAGCTAATCATTTGTTCATCTCGGTAATCCACTTCGAATGCCATTAGATGAAGTTAATATTTGTGAATCCTGATCATCCACTTGGGATGCCATTACCGAACCTAATCTTTTATCAATCCTGGTTATCCGATTAGGATGCCATTAGCCAAAGTTAATAATTTGTGCATCTCGGTCGTCCACTTGGGAAGCCTTTAGCTGAAGTTAGTCATTTGTCCATCCTGGTCATCCACTTAGGATGTCATTAGCCGAAGCTACACATTTATCAATCCCGGTCATCCACTTTGGATGACATTAGCTGAAGCTACTCATTTATCAATCCCGGTCATCCACTTTGGATGACATTAGCCGAAGCTAATCATTTGTGCATCCCGGTCATCCACTTGGAAAGCCTTTAGCTAAAGCTAGTCATTTGTCAATCCCGGTCATCCACTTCGAATGCCATTAGACGAAGCTAATAATTGTCAATCCTGATCATCCACTTGGGATGCCATTAGCCGAAGCTAATCATTTATCAATCCTGATCATCCACTTCGGATGCCATTAGCCGAAGCCAATCATTTATCATTCCTGGTCAGCCACTTCGGATGCCATTAGCCAAAACTAATTATTTGTTCATCGCGGTCATCCACTAGTGATGCCATAAGCCCAAGCTAATTATTTATCTATCCCGGTCATCCATTTGGAATGCCATTATATGAAACTAATATTTATCAATCCCGATCATCAACTTAGGATGCCATTAGGCAAAGCTAATTATTTTTCCATCCCGGTCATTCACTTAGGATGCCATTAGCTGAAGCTAATCATTTATCCATCTCGGTTATCAACTTGGGATGCCATTAGTTGAAGCCAATCATTTATTCATCGCGGTCATCCACTTGGGATGCTATTAGCCCAAGCTAATCATTTATCAATCCCGATCATCCACTTCGGATGCCATTAGCCGAAGCCAATCATTTTTCAGTCCCGGTCATCCACTTTGGATGCTATTATTCGAAGCTAATCATTTGTCCATCCCGATCATCCACTTGGGATGCCAATAGTCTTTGTCCATCCTGGTCATCAATTTGGGGTGCCTTTACCCGAAGCTAATCATTTGTACATCCCGGTCATTCACATGGGATGCCATTAGCCGAAGCTCATCATTTGTCAATCCTGGTCATCATTTTAGGATGCTATTAGTCGAAGCTCATCGTTTGCTCATCCTGGCATCCACTTGGGATGCCTTTAGCTAAAGGTAATCATTTATCAATCCCGGTCATCCATGTCGAATGCCATTAGATAAAGCTAATATTTGTCAATCCCGCTTATCTACTTGGGATGCCATTAGACGAATCTAATATTTGTCAATCCTGATCATCCACTTGGGATGCCATTAGCCAAACTTAATCATTTATCAATCCCGGTCTTCCACTTCCGATACCATTAGCCAAAGCTAATCATTTGTCCATCCCGGTCATCAACTTAGGATGCCATTAGCCGAAGCTAATTATTTTTTCATACTAGCATCCACTTGGGATGCCTTTAGCTGAAGCTAATCACTTATTAATCCCGGTCATCCACTTGGGATGCCTTTAGCCGAAGCTAATCACTTATTAATCCTGGTCATCCACCTAGGATGCCAATACCTGAAGCTAATTATTTTTCCATTCCTGTCATCCACTTAGGATGCCATTAACCGAAGCGAATCATTTATCAATCCCGCTCATCCACTTCGGATGCCATTAGCCAAAGGCAATCATTTATCAATCCCGATCATCCATTTCGGATGCCATTAGCCAAAGCTAATCATTTGTTCATCTCGGTGATGCACTAGGGATACCATT
>Ga0325410_1000158_pt1 | contig 65580 bp, 34 predicted proteins | sample PopdelMetagenome_16_FD_206182 | JGI IMG/M metagenome (GOLD analysis project Ga0325410, IMG submission 206182) | Populus deltoides microbial communities from Bellville, Georgia, United States - Xylem-PdIQD-R3 | ecosystem: Host-associated > Plants > Phyllosphere > Stem > Wood/Secondary xylem... | reverse complement strand
ACACAAAAACAGAGTTATATATATATATATATATATATATATATATATATATATATATATATATATATATTCATGGTTTTCGTATTAAAATCTACTGAAATTTCGACGGAGTCCCCCTATACTGGAAGGTCCCAAGTTATCGACATGTAACTTGTTTACACTTCTAATAACTCGCATCTCATAACTTAATCCCGACCCAATCATCCTGGGTTTCAATTCCATAAATATTCTCACACCTATCAACCACAATGTTTATGATATACATTAAATAACCAAATATCATTATGGATGGATAAAAAATATATATAAATACATAGACATGAAATATGATTATATGAACTATAAAGTTAAGTTCATTCAATCAAATTTAAACATTAATTATACAAATTAAGTTATACAAATATTTTTACGTTTACAAAATACAAGGGTATACTCCCTAAAACCTAAATTACAAGAAGGGAACATAAGTTAGGATCTACTCCTGTCATGCATGCGATGATTCTGAAACAAAATACATATTATTGAAAGGTGAATATCACATAAATATAACAACACAAATATCTAACAATTTCAACAGGGTAACATGCATTCATATTTCGTTCACTTCTCCCTTATGGTTTTCATTAGAATCTCTTCCTTATTCAACTATTAATAATTGTTCCCTCTTCCACTATTAACCTCCATTCCAGACTTTATAAAATTAAACATGATTATTTTTGTTCAACACATTACCGATACCAATTTCACTAGTATCATCATCATCACCCCGTAAGAGTCGATGCAGGGTGATCCCCTTACCCGGGATCCTAACATACACTAAATGTATGCTAGCCAATACATGGTGATCGTATAAACTACAAATAAAGAAATAAATAATAACAGAAAAGGAGTTGAAGAGAGCTTTGAGATGTGATATTGATATAAGGATTAAACAAGGATAAGATAATTGTCAAGGTTAGAGGATCCACTAATGGTATTTTAAACAAGTATAGTATAAACTCTTTTTGTTACTCAACTGAAAACCACACATAAAGGAGGTTCTAATCGGATTATAAATTGTTAACATGATTACATTAGTTATCTTATTCGAATAATGCTAATACATGTAAATGTTGTCAGGTATTCATGATTATAACTTATATTAACAACAAATTAAGTTCCTTTCATAGCATAGGTGTCAGTTATACCATACAGTTGGGCTATGAAAGTGTCAAGTGTTTGTTGTACCAAGTGTTATACAACAAAAATCTAGATTAACCATTTAACAAGCAAAGTATTAAAACTAAACAAGATAACAAATACAAAACATGTTAGTATCAAACATTAAGGTCCATGTTGAGTTTATACTATACTTATTCTTACGCCATTAGTGTAACCTTTTCACCTTGACATAATAAACTTAGCTAAACATAATGAAGAAGAGAAACATAAATAAACAAGATAAGAACATAAATAAGATATAAGTTAACTAAGTAAAGGAAATGAAATGAAAAGCATAAACAAGAGATTAATATAAACAAAACTTAAGAATTACAAAAATATAAAGAGAGAGCAAGAACATGATCTTGATCTGAAAACCAAGATGCCTAAATGCATGGCGAATGCCTCTTTTTATAGGCCAAAATTTGAAACTATTGATTTGATGACTAATTATTGAGTGGGTGGCCACATCTTGACTTGGTGACAATCCTTATCTTCTTGTCTGAACAAAATGCCATTGCTAACGTCAGAATTTGAATAGATTGCCCTCATGAAAGTTCTAGGAAATTGTCTAAGCTTTCCAACAAAAAATAATCGGTGCATTTGGACTTCTAGAACTCGAGATATGGGCTGAACACTGAACAGTGTTTGAGCTGCAAGACAGATTCTAACTTCTCTGTTGTTGTTAAGATTTGGACTTCTAAACAGCAGAATTGAGTTTTGGACTCCTCATGAATGTTTTAGGTCTATGTCTTAGCTTTCTAGCCATATAAACCAAATTGAAATCCAAGATCTACAACTCCAGATATGACCCAAATGACTTAATAGTGTTCCAGTTTGGACTGAACCAGGATCTCTTTTCTAAGCTTAACCCTCTCTTTATCTTCTCAATTTCAATAGTTGAACTCATCAATCAATCCTTTGATTTATGTGATAGGCCTGTATTTAAAATGAGCATTTACTATAAATTAAAGCTATCTTATATTATCAGACTTGTTATTATAAAACATGCTTGAGTTAGGAAATTTAATGATACTTTAAGTGCAATATGATGATATAAAGCCTTAATGAGAATGCACTTTTAAGTACTAATCAACCACTTCCTGGAGCCAAAACTCATACTTATCCAGCTTTGCATGTAATTGATTCTCCCTTAAAGTCTGTAGCACAACCCTTGGATGTTGTTCATGCTCCAAGTGAGAGTTTGAATACACTAAGATATCGTCAATAAATACAACCACGTATTGGTCCAGGTAAGGCCGAAACACCCGATTCATCAAGTCCATAAACATGGCCGGAGCATTGGTTAACCCGAAAGACATCATTAAAAACTCGTAATGCCCATAACGGGTTCGAAATGCAGTCTTTTGTATATCTTGTTCCTTGATTCTCAACTAGTGGTATCCAGATCTCATATCTATCTTAGAGAACACCCTAGCACCCTTCAACTGATCAAACAAGTCATCTATTCGTGGGAGTGGGTACCTGTTCTTCACCGTCACTTTATTCAATTAACGATAATCAATGCACAAACAAAGGGTGCCATCCTTCTTCTTTACAAACAATACCGGAGCTCCCCGAGGCGAGTTACTAGGCCGAATGAAGCCTTTATCTAATAATTCCTAACGTTGAACCTGCAGTTCCGCCAATTCCATAGGTGCCATCCTATAAGGAGACTGGGCTATAGGAGAAACTCCTGGAATAGTTTCTATGGAAACTTCAATTTCTCTAACTGGAAGTAATCCAGGCAACTCTTTTGGAAATACATCTCGAAACTCTCTCACAACAGGAATACTAGCCAAATCTATGCTACCCTTTTCCAGCTCTCTTACATGGGCTAACCAAGCAGAACAAAGCCACTAAGACTGAGATTACACAACTTGGAATTACTTTTCTTTCCCCTTTAAACACTAGTCTTTTATCACCTATTCCTTGGATTGTCACCGTCTTGGTGAAACAATCCATTTGTGCCTTATGTTTACTTAGCCAATCCATGCTCAGAATCACATCAAAATCATATAGCTCTAACGGTATAAGATCTACCCTTAACTCTAACCCTCCAATATATAGTTTTACCCCTTTATAAATATCATCAATATGTATATTCTCTCCTAGAGGTGTACTAACACATGCAAGTTATTCACAATTCTATAAGATACAAAGGAATGACCAACTCCAGGATCATTTAAAGCATAAACGTGCATTGTATCTAACTATAAAGTACCTGCCACCACATCAGGTATAGCTACCACATCCTCGTAGTTCATGTGATATACTCGACCATGAGTCCTTCCCTCCTAATTTTTGGGCCTCCCACGAGTAGCACCCGTCCCTGACTGGGTAGGCCTGATAGGATGATCAACTATCACCAATTGTTGCTGGCTCTGAACCTCAATCCTCTAACCATGGGCTCCCTAGGTAGTTCTACGAGGACAATCTTTGTTACTGTAACTCGTGTCCCCATAATAGTAACAGCCTCTGCCTATATGCAGGTATTCTTTCCATCGATGCCCCTCACCTCTACAAATATAACATCTCCCCGGCATCGCAGAGCAATCTCCAGGGTGTCGCTGCCCACACCTCTGACAAAATGGATATACTAGTCCCTTTTGCTCTATAGACCCTCCAGCAGTTTTGACTCCCTGTCTAGATTGTCCTCCCCAAGCTCCTCTTCCACTAACCCGTTTAGATCCTCCTGAGCTCCCTCCCAGGGTGAAACTCCCGCCTCTTCTCTAGAAATGTCCTAATGATTGCCCGCTCTTCCCTTTCTTTGAGAGAGGAGGTCTCCAAGCCAAAAACTTCAAATCTCTCCTCTTAGCTCCAATTACCTGACTCTTCTTAACCACTGGCTTCGGGGTATCCCTCATTACCCTCTCCATACCCTGAGCAGCCCATACCAATTCCCGCACAAATTGAAACTACATGGCTATCAATATCATCTTCAATTCTCACCTCAGTCTATCATGGAACCTCTCCACCCTGTGGCGCTCTGTGGGAAGGTAAGTGGAGGCAAAAGCTGTTAAGTCCTGAAATCTCCTCCATACTCTAGAACTGTCAAATCTCCCTGCCTCAAATCCAAAAACTCATGTTCTTTCTCCCTCCTATGCTCCCAAGAATAGTACCTCTCCTCAAACTCTTCACGAAAGTCCCTCCATCTCAATACCTCCTCTGATCTCCTCTCTCTAATGGTCTCCCACCAAGAGTGGGCACTATCAACCAATAGCTAAGTCATATAATCCACCAATAGCTCCTCTGGCACCTACATGTGATTTATAACTCTTTCCACTTTCCTCAGCCAATGCCTAGCAACCTTAGCATCCTCTTCGCCACAGTAAGTCATACAACCCATCTCTCTCATACCCTTCACCCATTGTACTATGGTGACTACTCCCTCTGATCTAAGAGTTGTACTGGAGGCTCCCGCTACCATTCCTGCTGCTACAGCTATCACTATATGTTCCATAAAAGCAGGATCTGAAAATGAGTTTGATCCAGCTACCGGTTCCACTAGTGGGGGTATATTATCTCCCCCCTCGCGTCTGTCTGCTACCTCGGGCATGGACGTATCTGCTTGACGGGACAACGAATCATCTTGAAGTCTCACTAACTCGCCAATTTCAGAGTACACTGATGTTGCAGGTATATGAGAGGAGGAGTCTGGGGATCCCAGTTTGGATCACTTTCATTTTGAAAACTCTGGTCACTTCCCTAAACTGGGGATAGATCAGTCCTGGCTCTTTGCCTTGTTCTCACCATCCTGAAACACATTTCAAAATCATATAATCATTCCTGTCCCCGGAATAGCAACCGGAGCTCTGATACCAAACTGTAACATCCCCCATTCTGGGATAAAAACAACAATCTCATGTCAACAGAAAAACAGAGTAATACACACACACACACATACACATTCATGGTTTTTGTATTAAAATCTACCGAAATTTCAACGGAGTCCCCCTATACCGAAAGGTCCCAAGTTATCGATATATAACCTGTTTACACTTCTAATAACTCGCATCTCATAACTTAATCCCGACCCAATCATCCTGGGTTTCAATTCCACAAATATTATCACACCTATCAATCACAATATTTATGATATACATTATATAACCAATATCATTATGGATGGATAAAAAAAATATAAATACATAGACATGAAATATGGTTATATGAACTACAGAGTTAAGTTCATTCAATCAAGTTTAAACATTAATTATACAAATTAAGTTATACAAACATTTTCATGTTTATAAAATACAAGGATATACTCCATAAAACCTAAATTACAAGAAGGGAACTTAAGCTAAGATCTACTCCTGTCGTGCATGCGATGATTCTGAAACAAAATGCATATTATTGAAAGGTGAATATCACATAAATATAACAACATGAATATCTAACAATTTCAACAGGGTAACATGCATTCATATTTCGTTCACTTCTCCCTTATGGTTTTCATTAGAATCTCTTCCTTATTCAACTATTAATAATCGTTCCCTCTTCCACTAATAACCTCCATTCCAGACTTTATAAGATCAAACATGATTATTTTTGTTTAACACATTACCGATACCACTTTCACTAGTATCATCATCATCACCCCGTAGGAGTCAATGCAAGGTGATCCCCTTACTCGGGATCCTAACATACACTAAATGTATTCTAGTCAATACATGGTGATCCCCTTATCCGGAATCCTAACATACACTAAATATATGCTAGCTAATACATGGCGATCCCCTACCCAGGATCCTAACATACACTAAATGTATGTTAGTCCAAACTTGGCGATCCCCTACCCAGGATCCTAACATACACTAAATGTATATTAGTCCAAACGTGGCGATCCCCTACCCGGGATCCTAACATACACTAAATGTATGCTAATTTACGCCTCAAATCACACTTCTCATATTTTCTTTGTCAGTGATAATTTCATCACTTGGCAATTCACACAATAACCTTTCCCCTTGAATACATATACATTCAGTAATTCACATTTCACATCGGTAATATATATTAAATCATGGAATTTAACTAGAAGGTATAGGTGTGATTCACCTACCTCCAATAGAAGCTCTACTCGTGCTCCCCTGCCGCTGCTGTTGCACCACGCATGTGGTCCCTCCTGCAAATCACAGGTTCATCTCATAAATTTTCTTCACTCAAGGATATGTTTTATAATAACCATATCAACAACCAGCAAGTCTTTCTTTCAGTCATTTCTTAATATTTTATATTTTATCATTTCACCTATTAATATTGTTGTTCTTTGTCCAACCACAGTTATTTATCATTCCTTTCTTTATATTTGAATTGTTTCTATTTAAATCCTGAACAGTCATTATCTAGATATTGAACTGTTACTATTCGACATCTCCTCAGATTTGTAACTATATCTAGAGTTATAGAACTCCTATTCAAGCGAGATTAGTCTCGTTGGAAATCTAAGACATAAAGCTACAAGTTTTCTGAAGAAAGAAAAACCCAGTTCTGCCTCTAAGACAGTCAAAATTGCTCATCAACAAACATTTGGACTGTTACTGTCCAACTATTACTGTCTCGTTTTTGAACTGTTACTATCTGACCTCTCTTCAGATTTTTAACTATATCTAGAGTTATAGAACTCCGATTTAAGCGAGATTGGTCTCGTTATAAAGCTAAGACATGAGGCTACAAGTTCTCTAAAGGAAGGAGAACCTAGTTCTGCCTCTAAGAAAGTCAAAATTGCTCATCAACAAACATTTGAACTGTTACTTTCCAACTGTTACTGTCTCATTTTTGAACTGTTACTGTCTGACCTCTCCTCAGATTTTTAACCATATCTGGAATTATAGAACTTTGATTCAAGCGAGATTGGTCTCGTCAGAAAGCTAAAACATGAGGTTACAAGTTCTCTAAAGAAAGGAGAACCCAGTTATGCCTCTAAGACAGTCAAAATTACTCATCAACAAACATTTGGACTGTTACTGTCCAACTGTTACTGTCTCATTTTTGAACTGTTACTGTCTGACCTCTCCTCAGATTTTTAACTATATTTAGAGTTATAGAACTTCGATTCAAGCGATATTGGTCTCATTGGAAAGCTAAGACATGAGGCTACAAGTTCTCTGAAGTAAGGAGAACCCATTTCTACCTCTAAGAAAGTCAAAATTGCTCATCAACAAACAGTTGGACTGTTACTGTCTCGTTTTTGAACTGTTATTGTTTGACCTCTCCTTAGATTTTTAACTATATCTGGTGATGCGAACCCTAGCGGAATTTAATGGTATTCGCGACCCCAAGATCAATCTAACCCAAGTTTGTTGAGATTGGAATGAGCTTATCACAATGGAAGACTTGCTCCAAGGCAACAAGACTATAAACCAACTCGATCACAACGCCTACACCTGGAGACGAGCAAAAGAAGTATAAATTCACAACAAAGAATGGTCAATTCTTTGAAGAGTTGAAAGTTCAATCAAGAACCAAGATTGAGCAACCAAAAGTCAGCTACAATACTGAAAATATTATAAAAAGTCTGCCCTAAAAATATTCCTAAAGAGTATTTAAACTCTAAGCCAAAACCCTAGTTTTCCTAATGGATCTCACATAAACCCAATTTAAATAATAATCAACCCAAACTAAAACTAGCCCAAACAAATTAAAATAAACAAAATAAACAAGTCTAAAACCCAAACAAGTTGTCTCCTCTCAAAATAAATAAAGTTTGATAGCCTAACTAATTAAATAAGACAAGTTCGTTGTTTCCGTATTCTGTATGGCAGCAGTAAGGCCCAACTTAAAATGGATGGTTCTCTCTCGTCTTAATTAATTAGAAGGCGTGTCATCTACCGTTGTAAAGGTATGGAAGTCTAGTTTCCAGCCCAACTAGAATCACATCAAAATTCGACCTGTAGCTCCAGTTATGACCAAAAGAGTAATGAAAGGTCAAACTGTCCGAATCTAGTCTTCTTCTCCTAATCCTTGTGTAATGGTCTTGGTTCCACCAACAAACCCCTCTTGAATATGACTCAGATTAATCAAGGCTTGCTCTTTATTATTACAAATCCTTTTGAAGTCCACCTTAGCCCATGTATCTTTAAGAAGTCCATTGAAAGCTTCTTTGAACTTCTTAGCCCTAAGTCTAGTAACTGAACCAACTGGAACCTCCAATGGATCCTCTGATGGTTGGATCACATCATCTGGAGTTATAAAACTCTGATTCAATTAAGATTGGTCTCCTTGGAAAGCTAAGACATGAGGCTACAAGTTCTCTAAAGGAAGGAAAACCTAGTTCTGCCTCGAAGACAGTCAAAATTGTTCATCAACAAACATTTGGACTGTTACTGTCTCGTTTTTGAACTGTTACTGTCTGACCTCTCCTCAGATTTTTAACTATATTTAGGGTTATAGAACTCAAATCTATAATTTAACATCCAGGCATCAATTCATAATCAACTTTAAAACGGCTCATAAGACCATGTTTAGAATACCTTACCCGATACGAATCAAGGTTTCGATCCTTCCTTCTCTTTCTAATTACAGCCGGCCCTCCCCTCTTCTCTTCGTGTTCAATTTTTCTTGTCAATCCCTTACCCACCAGTGTTTATTCTACATATAGCCCTTAATCTTGGATGGGTTCTTGAAATTTTGGTGTTTCTCTCTTGAACTATAAAAATGGATACAAAAACTCCCTCTTTTCTTTCTTCACGATAGCTGTAGATTTGTTTTTTGTGAGAAAATGAGTATTTATGCTCTATAATTATTCGTATTTGTATTTAGGCCCCATTTTCTTTAAGTGTATTCATTTTTCCCCCACTTCTTTTTAGTTTAGTTTATTTTCTTTAATTTAATCCAGCCTTAATTTTCTTAGGATTTACACAAAACCTTTCTCTATCCTCTCTTTTGTTGACAAACCTTTCTCTATCCTCTTTTTTGTTGACAACTTTATCTCTCATATCTCAAAATCTAAGAGCTGAAATGTAAAGAAAATGAATTTTTCTAACAAAAAAAACTAAAACTACAAGGGCTGAATATGAAAAAAAAATTAAAAAAAAAGTGTATTTTTATGTGCCCTATGAATAATAATAATTCTACTCTAGATTCAACAATGTAATCCGTAAGGCTCCTAAGTGTATAAAGTGAATGTCTATTTTTTTATTTGTTTTATAATATCAATTTTTCTTCATTTTTATGGAAAATTATACATTCTCAAGTGATTTAACAATCTAGGTCATATTGGTAGTTAATTGATTTCTAAAGGTCTTTTTTTATGGTTTTTTTACTCTTCTTCTTCTTCTTCTTCTTCTTCTTTAACTCTAAATTGTTTAATATATCATTTCTTCATATATTATTAAATATCGGTCTGAATAATCCTAATAAGTTAGCCTAATAGTTAAGGAGTTTTGCTCCATTCCTTAATATTCTTGGATTCAAACCTTAGGCCTAGGGAAACTTATTAAATTCATCTACATACACATTTTCAATGTGAAAGAGGAACTTAGTTAAAGTTAAAAACTAATAATTTAAAAGCTGATCCCAAAATACCATTATCAATAAACCTATATATGCAATTATTACTAACCCAATCCATCGTATTTTTAAAACCTTTATATCATTTTTCTTCTTCTTTTCAATAACCATAACTATATATATATATAGAGAGAGGTAATTTTTTTTGGAAAACCTTTAATTTTAAATGATTGAACAATATGAAACTCAAAATTATATGTACTAGAAAATTCAAGTTCTATGAAAGATGAAAGTCTGAATACTGTATGATTGTACAAAAGTAATAAATTCATGTTTGTTTAGCTAATCATAAAGAAAATTGATTAAAATAGGCATTTGAGTATTATCGTAAAGGACATTTTAGTGAGTTATTGGTAAAAAAAGGTCAAAAGAGATAAAAGAGTCGCCACTTAGTTTTTAAGGTAACTACACTTAAAACTAGTCTAAGAAGCTAGTTATATAGAAGAGAAGATAAAAACTACTTTAAAGCATCCTACCTATGTTAAGTTGCTTCGTATTTGATTTTAAGGATTATGTCATTAGTTGTACTCTTTAGCACTTAAATTGTTGTGTGTTTGTCTTATTATGGTAAAAACAAAATAAAGATAAATATTGTCCTTGAAAAAATGGTGGCCTTAAGAATCAATAGTGCAAATAGAGAAGTGAAGACATCCATCCAAAACATCATCATTAGTTCCCACCCTAAAAAATTTATTTATTATAATAGGTATATGATAATTTTGAAAACAGAAAAACATGTATAGAAACATATATAAATGAAATGGTGTGCTAAGCCAAACAAAATATAAACAAACAAAATCAACAAGAAAAAACAAATAAAGCTTGGGATATGTTTTGCTCAAGCCAAAGTAAATATTATAAAATTCCACATTTAAAATGAGTTTACCTAACAAACCACAAACCACATTGACATTTCAAATGAAGAATTTTTTACAAAGCATTTTTTTATATTTTTTTACTTAAAAATGAAAGAGAAAACAAACATCAAGTACGAAACATGAGTTCAAATTACAAACAAGTGTAACACAAACCAAACATTAACTTATTTCACAACATTCATAAGCAATGCAGTTAAATAAGGAAAAGTCATCATCATGACTGTCGCACCCTCGCTGCGGAGCGCGGCGTCGCGGCGATCCCTGATTGATTTTGGGGTCTTTTCTGTTTTATTGTGAATAAAAGGAGTCACCACCTAGTATTTTGGTCACTAGGAACCCTAACTGGTCTTTCAAAGATTCTAAGGTAAGGGACTGGTTGAGTAAAGGGAAGGTATTAGCACCTCTAGTACGCCCTACCTAAGGTAAGCTGCTTGGTGTTTGGTTTGCTTTATAATTATTATGGTGTTAGTGTTTTCTAATCCCATCAGTTTTCCTAGGTTTGATTCAAACTAAATTTATTAGGATAGAAATCCAAGGAGATTCCATGAGCTTCGAAAACTCATTTTTCCCGTAGTATTTCAAGAGTTTGCGACTCGTAAATCGCAAGGATGAGGGACAAAAATTTAGAAATTTAGGGTGCTTTAAAAACCTATTTTTTTTGTCTTGGTGTTTTATACTCTCACGGCTCGTAAACCGTGGAGTAAAAAATTGAAATGTCCTCGATTATAATCAAGGCTTCTTTCAAGGATGTGTGCGGACTTATTATCCTTAGAAAATTATTTTGGATATTTACCATTTAGAGTTTCTTTATCCAAATATTAACAGTGAATAATAACAAGTTATTCCCATTAAATATTTTGGATATTCATCCCTTGAGGATTTCTTTATCCAAACATTAACGGTGAATAATAGATGAATTTCCCCCAAAATAAGATTTTTTATTTTTTTGGGATATTGGCCAATACCCTTTGGAGTTTTACAAACATGTTGTAAAATTCAGAAATGCAAGAAAATAATTTTTTGTTGTGTTTAAGAAATCCATGCGAAAACACATTTTCAAAACTTCCAATATTTTATATATATATATATATATATATATATAAACGTTCAAAACATGTGAGGGTAATGGCTGTATGCAACACACAAGAAAACTTTTAATTTTTTTTTATCGAAATACAAGCATCACAATTAAACACAAAAGAAAAATCGCAATAAAAGCTAAACAGCCGTCATATATATTCTAAGATTTATAATAAGCTTAAAGCAATAAATAAAAAATCAAAGCCAACTCAATGCGCAGACAGTAAGAACAAAATAAAACTGGGAGCAATCACTAAAAAAAAACAAAGGCTGGCTGATTTCTTCTCTAGCGAGTGTAAGGAAAACAAAAGAAAAGTTTCTAAATGTAAAAGTTCCTAAACATGAAAGACAAACCCTTTTTACATGGACAGCAACTGAACTCAAAAATCATGAAGGAAATAATAGGCAAGCGTTGGTTTTTCTAAACAGAAACCAATTATTCAAAGGGAAAAACTACTTTACAACCGAATGCCTAGTATAAAAATAACAAAGGAGAAGAGATTGGGGCTTATACTTGCAGCTCCTGCTTATAGAAAATAAAAACCAAAGACCGAAAGACAGCTCACGTATGCCTCCTTAGCTACTGGAAAATGACGAACGAAAATAGAGATGTTGAAACGGACGAAATATTTCAGCTATATACTGGTAAATAACTGGTTTCCCCGTCGCCTGCCTCTGTTGCGTTTTCCTTCAAAACTGCTGTGTTTTTATCTTTTTTCTCTCTGTTTTTCTCTTATTTTTCTGCTTTTTTTTTCTGCGTTTTTCCACCTTTTTCCTACTCATTCCCCCCCTTTTAGGTCATTAGAAGGGCTTATATATAGTCTAAATATGTATCTATTTAGGAAGGATTCAATGCATTAATCCTAGGACGTAAATCCCTACTGATTTGCAATAAAAAAAACACAAAAGGAAATTGCAATATTCTGATTTTGTGTTGGTCTTTACGTCTGATTTCTTTCCAGTTTTAGAGGATGGTGTGGCTCTTTTCTTTCCTTCCATAGGGCCAGCTGCTCCCTTTGAAATGAGGCAACAAAAACATGGTCTTCAGCTCCAACAATCAGGCATGATGAGAAAGGAAAACAACAAAGAAAAAAGGAAAGAAATCATATGGAGGGTGCAGCTGCAAAGTCTTATTTTCCTTATTTGGTGTGGTAAAAATCCTGTCATTTATGATGATCTAACCCCCCTCTCCAGCTTTCAATATCCTTCTTCAATTCAATCCCTCATTTTAACACTTTTCGATTCAGTCCTTGGTCCAAAAAAAATCCTTCGAATCAGTCTCGCGAACTTGGGCTATATCCTTCCCGCGACATAATTTTGTGCCTTCACGTTAGATATTCAAATGAGAATATCTTGAGCTTCTGGTATCTAAATCAAGTGATTCAAAAGCCCAAATTCATCTACACGTCTAGGACTACAACTTTGATGAAGGAGTCGAAGTGAGATAAAATCTTTTTACATAACAAAATCTAGCAGTAATTTGGTTGGTCAAAAGGGATCTCAAAGTCTAACTCAAAAACTGACGAATGCCGAGAATCCTGATATGACTGAGAGTATGAACTAAGAACAAAAATCACAAAAATTAGGCCAAAATAGAGTTTTTTTAGTGCAGACTCGGGTCAATATTCTTCTCGCGGCAGAATTCTCTACCTTCATGTTAGATATTCAAACGGGAACATCTTGAGCCTCTGATATCGAAATCAAGTGATTCAAAAGCTCAAATTCATTTACGCGTCTAGGACTACAACTTTGATGAAGGAGTCGAAGTGAGATAAAATCTTTTTACAGAACAGAATCTAGCAGTAATTTGGTTGGTCAAAAGGGATCTCCAAGTCTAACTCAAAAACTGACGAATGCGGAGAATCCTGATATGACTGAGAGTATGAACTAAGAACAAAAATCACAAAAACTAGGCCAAAAATATAGTTTTTTTAGTGCAGACTCGGGTCAATATCCTTCTCGCGGCAGAATTCTTTACCTTCATGTTAGATATTCAAACAGGAATATCTTGAGCTTTTGATATCGAAATCAAGCGATTCAAAAGCCCAAAATCATCAACGCATCTAGGAATACAACTTTGATGAAGGAGTCAAAGTGAGATAAAATCATTTTAGAGAACAGAATCTGGCAGTAATCTAGTTGATCAGAAAGGTTCTTGATCTGACAATGCTAAGCATCCAAATCTGACTGAGAATCTGCCCTAAGAACAATGATCCCTAGGACCTAATAAAGGTGTAGGTCAATTTTTCAACATGTCATGAGTGACATAATATAGCTAAGATGGTCAGATATCGCACGAAACCAAGTCAGAATCAGAGCCTAAATTAGAACAAAAAAAATTACGACAACAGCAAAACCATTTTTTAGTGCAAATTCTGAGGGATTTATCCAACCTTAAAAATAAGACAACGAAGGAACGAATTTAGCATTACGAAGACCTCTAGTCAATCTAAGAAACCTGATGATTTTGGCAGCAAATGGGAAGGATAAAAAGAGCAGAAAACAGCTCAAACAGGGTTTCAAAAAAATATTTCTTTTTCTGCTTTTGTCGATCTTCCAGCAAACATGAGTTAAACTCCTACACTCAGTTCAAAAGAGGTATACAATGTCTCCATCACGTGGGGTCCAAAAATGAGTAACAACAATGACTTTACACCAAGACTAAACCATTATGTCTTTAATAAAACATTCATATCAATCACAATTCATGTCCTCTAATCCCATCATGAAATATTGATCATTGCCCTTATGTCTCCTAAATATTTTCTCATAAAGCCATCATACCCTAGTGGGTGCCATGCAATGGTGTGGACCCCAACACTTGAATCAACAAATAAACAGGTGATAAAATTATAAAAAATAATCAAATTTTCACACTATTGTGCTTATTGAAATAGTGACTACATGTGGAAAGCATAACTTGACCTTCTCATTCTCTTTTACCCATCAATAATAGTGGTTTTTAAACACTAATTGACAATGGAGATAATGATCTTTTTATTTTTGTCTTCGTTATTTTTTTTTTATGTTTTAAGCATTTTTTGTTGCTTTTTATTATTTCTTTTTTTCCATTTTTTATGTTGTTTGTGTTGATGTTGTCTTTGGTTTTCATGATAGTAAATGGGTTGTCATGGTTGGTTGATTTGGCTAAGTTTAGGGGATTATTTTTGAACTTTGTTTCACAAAAAAGAGGTTTTGCAAGTGGTGGTGTGCCAATGGTAAGGTTGTTTTAGGGGCTAGTATTATTGTTGTTGTCGTAGTTACAAGAGAGATTGTCCTTTACTGATTTGGTAGAGAGAAGGTTTGGTTGGTGTGGGGGTGTGTTATTGCGATATTGTTTTTGAATTAAGTATTATAGGGTTTGTCACACTTGGACATCACGGTGATCGATTAAAAATTTTCATGGAAAAAAAACAGATATCTGACACCTTGTTCTTTTAGGGAAAATGAGCCGTCATCTAGTATTATGGTCACTAGAAACCCTAACTGGTCAACATAGATTCTATGGTACAAGACTGATTACGCGAAATGGAAGATGATATAACCCCTTAAGCGTCCTACCTGAGGCAGGCTGCATTGCTGGTTTTGTCTAAAATTGATAAGAATTTGTTCTCTCCCTTTTTTTTTATATCTTCCTATCATGTTCCTGACTTTGATGTCAGTGAACAGTTCCTACGAATGTTTCCAACTCTGGTGTTGGTAAATATTGCACAAACCCAAAAATATACGATATTCCTGACTCTGACGCTAGTGAATAATTTCGCAAAATTTTGAATTTTAAATGAAGAAGAAACAATTTTTCTATACCATTTGTTTTGTTTACCCCTTTTTTATTATTTGCTCTTTTCAGACAAAAATAATAGAATGCATTTAACAGTAATGGTCCATAGATTGAGCTTATAGCAAATAAAAACAAAACACAAAGAAAAAAAACAAAGCGTGAAGGGCTCACAAATAAATCAACGAAGATCCCTAAATATTTTTCTAGAATTTTATGATATCTACAAGGGGTTTGTTTGGCTAGATATCAAAATAGAAGGGGAATAAAATACATGGACAAGGCATAAGGGTGTGTTTTGCCAAACACACCCTTAGCAAACAAGATTTAAGACGGCTGGGCCTAAGGCCTAGACCCAACCACTCTTTTTTTTTTTATCGAGTTGGATCTAGCCCAGCCGTACAACTGGGTTGGATCCAGCCAGCACAACCTAGTCGCTGGCTTGGACCAGCGACCTGGCTGGGCAACATGCACACGCAACGGAGGGTTAATTAAATTTAAACTGCACAATGGCTATGTGATTAAAAATGGAAGGGGAGGGAAGGAAGATAACTTACCTAGCCTGTAAGAGCTGCTAGAGGCGAAGACTGAGAATGACATTGGCTTTGGACGACCCTTTCTTTGTTTTTGTCTTGTCTGGTCGCCTTTCTCACCGTTTTGGGTTACTCACACGTCAGCAACATTTTTTATATGTGCACGAATTAAAAATGCTTTTATGACTAAACAATAATAACAAAAAAAAAAACCCTTATGAAATTACAACCAAGCCCTTCAAGCCAATGCTAAAAAATTTGAATGACAAAGGTAATGAAGTAATTCAATTGTTCATAAAATTATATATAAAAAACAAAAATGCCCTTATGACTAAATAAAAATAATAAAAAAAATAATTAGGAAATGACAATCAAGCTCCTGAAGTCAATGCTAACAATTTTTCATAGTAAGAGTACTTGTGTAATTTGATTATTCATGACAAAATTGAAATTATCATAAGTCTCCTAAACTAAAAGGTTCTGATTATTTATTCTCTAAGAGTAATACAATAATTGTACTGTTATTAAAAAAAAGACGGTGTTGTCCCCAAACAAATTAAGAATAATAAATTGGCCACCTGTAAAGACCATCCTACTCTTTAAGTAAACTTTAAAAATTAAAAGATAAAAAATTAATTTTATTATAGCTCTAAATATATTTTACTGCGGATGTGTCACAATAAAAAAAACCCACAAGGTTTAGTATTTTACATAATTAGACACGGGAATACAAACCCAATAATTTCAATTCATTGCAATCTAATAAAAAGGTTGAAGCCTAAATTACAAAACAAGAAATAGACACTTGGCCCCGTTTGTTTGCTGGAAATTAGTTTTTTTTAGAAAGTGAATTCCGGGAAAGTATTTTCCGATGTTTATTAGTGTAATGAAAAATAAGTTGGAAAACACTTTCCAGTATTTGGTTATGTCATGGAAAATGAGTTGGAAAATAACTTATTAATGTTTTATTTTTCTCAAGTTTATTAAAATAATAAGGAACAAATCTTACAAATTAAAAAATTGAATGAGAATGAAATTGAAAAAAATATAATTTCATAAATTATCTCAAATAAAATAAATAATAATCAAAATAATAGAGATCAAATCTAAAAAATTAAAAAAAATGAAAGATGAAGAAATTAAAATAATAATATTAACATTTCATAAATTATTTCAAATAAAATAAGTAACAATTAAAAGAATAAAAATCAAATTTAATAAATAAAAATTTTTAATAAAAAATTAATAAAAAATAAATAACAATTATAAAAATAATAAAAATAAAAAACGTTGAACCGTGTACAAGCCCAGCCGAAGCCTCTGTAATGGAATGTCAAGCCGTCAGCCTGATCTTAATGTATGAGGGGTTGCAGTCCACTTCCATCAAATGTTACAGGGCTTGCTATTTGCTACCATGAATCTTTGGGGACAACAACGTCTTGTCAATTTTAGTACTTCGTAAATAAATAGACGAACATTATACATATACTTTAGAGGTTTTTTCATATAGAAATGATGTAATTTTAACTATTGCTATTTTTTTTTACTGTTATGGTATTATAGTGATGATGAAATTATAATTTTCATGTTTTTTTTTAAAAAAGTTTTATATATATATTGTTTTCTTTGTATATGATATTTTTATTATTTTACACTTGATCTATTTATTATTATTTTTATCTTTACTTTTTTAATATATATTTAGTTTTTTTCTTTCACTTTTCTTAAAATAAATATTTATTTTTTATGCTTTGAATATTTATCACTTTACACTTTAAATATATATTATTTTTTTGTTCTTATTTTTATTTTTTAAAATTTATTATGTAATTTTTTCTTTATATGTTTTTCTTGAAAAATTATTATACAAAAAATAAAAAAAATAGTGTTTCACTGTAACAATTACAACATTGTTCAATTCTTCTACTATGTTAAAATTTAGCTTGAGATCTTACACGTTTTTATTAATATATATGATATTTATTATATTTTATTATAAATAAGAATCGATTTTTTGATTCACGGTTATATTTTTTATTTGATGTTAAGAAATGCATTAATAACACCCCCATATTAATCTTTTGTGTTAGAAAAAAATATTTAACCTATAGCGAGATGAGTTTAATAAACACGGTAATATTTTATTTTTATATTTATTGGCATAGATGGCTAGACATGTATTTAATTAAATGCATACCTTTTGATTTATAATTAAAAAAATTTAAAAAATACATTTGAAAACTTGTATATATACATTTTTTAAAAATTTATCTAACTCTTAATAAAATGTGTGTCAAATAACTCATTATCATTGATTCTCATACATATTTTCTTATTTGAAGAAAGTTGGGTCCATTATAGCACCACCCCAAATGTTGAAGTAATGCAATTTTCGTAAATACACCAGATTATAATTAACAATAAAAATTAAAATAATCTCTTTAATCCTATTATTATATTGTCTTTTGAAAATAAAAATATTTTAAAATTATTTTATATATTAATTAAAACTATTATTTTTACTGGATGTTAGATTTTTATAACTCTAAGAACTTCTACTTCTACTTCGAATTCAATTATTTTTATGTATTCAATGTGACCCCAAATATTTTGATGGCATTAAGCCATCGGGTTTTTCTCTCTTCCTCGTGGGTTGTTTAGGTTATTACTTTGGCCAATCAATTTTATAGCCTTTTTTCGTTGAACACTATTATGTTTTTTTTAAAAAAAATATATATTTTTTAATTTATTTTTTTAGATTATTTTAATATATAGATATCAAAAATAAATTTTAAAAAATTAAAAGAAATATTATTTTAATATATTTTTAAATAAAAAACATTTTAAAAAATAATTATTATAACATAATCAATAATCAAACAAATTTTATCTGTTGTTATATTTTAAAAATATGTTTTAAAAAAATAATTTTTTTAAATTAATATTTTTAAGTATTTTTTAATTATTTTAATACGTTAATAACAAAAATAAATTTTAAAAATAAATAATATATTATTTTAATAATTTTTTTAAAAAAACAACGTTATCTCGAGGAAAAGAAAAGGCTGTGTATCGTTTACAATTTTGAAGTGTGATAACGACAAAAATACATGACAAAAAAGAAATAAAATAAAAATCTCCGGGGCAAGACATATAAACAACATTGAACTTACCAAGCAAAAAACACATAGCTAGCTAGCCTGCCCAGTGTCTCCCTGCCTTGTTGTTTTTACTCTCTCTCTCTCTCTCTCTCTCTCAGTCTCTCACACACCCCTTTTCACGCATGTAACGCACGTTTCTCTCTCCATGGCCCTCAAAACCCCATACTTTTCTATATTGTAACCTCCGAAAGCAAGATTTCTTGTGGAGATTGCCCTTGACTTGGCAATGTACGGTGTGAGTGATGAAAAACTTTGTATTTTTGTTTGGTGAGCTGAAACCAACCTGATAATTTTAAAATTTTGACCCACACTGTTCATTTATGTGCTTGTTCGTTGTGTTTGGTTCAGAATTTTCTAGGGTTTTTCCAAAGTCTCTATCCTTATGTTAGTTCTAAAGATTACTTTACTGTTGACAGTGGTCCTTTTCTTGCATGTACATTTTGTGTTCTGGGTCATGTGCATTTTAGTATCTTTAGCCTTCTAAAAACATATATGTTGTTATGTGGATTTGAGTGATAGTGATGGTTTTTTGAATTTGTTTCTATAAGTTCAAAAGATGGTCTCGTTTCAAGGTTTATTAGAGTTTTGATTGGTTGTTTGGTTTTTGCTTTCTGGGTTTTGTTTTTGTTTTCTGAGGCTTGATTGTGAGTGGTAATTGGGGTCATTTTAATGCCTGACTGGGTTTGGGGTGGTATAGGCATAGGAGAATTGAAAGAGCTGCAGTTGGTGCTCTGAGGTAGTTGTGAGATATGGTATTGTAATTCATTTTTTAGTTTCCAAAGAGATGGTGTTAGGTCCTGATTCTATCAATGTGGCTGATTGGACTGTGGGAAAATCAAAGTTAAAGAAGAAGAAAGATGGTGAAGCTGAGGAAAGTGGATGTTGGATTAAGTTTAGGTTCATTGGGAGCTGCATTTCTTCAAGAACAAGGGTTGATAGCTCCATAAGTGGCACTAGCACACAATATGGTATAATTTGATTTCTTCGCTATAACTAGTTTCATCTTACCGGTTTGTTTGAATGTTTTGATTGTGTTTTTGAATACTATTATAAACAAGAAAATTAAATATTTTTTTCATGCTTGACTATAACATGTTATAATCATCTTTTAATTGTACTTGTTTGGTGCCACATGGATGTTGGATCATACTATATATTTATTCAATTCTTTGGTTTTGCAAGTACATCACTCTGCAAGAATATGGTCTTTTATCGTACCTGTAATTTATTCTCCTTATTCAAATTTGATTAGTACTACTGTCAGAGTGTTTTTGATGCGATGTTATTCTCCATTTGTTCAATTTTTATGGGAAGGGGTTTTAGATTTTGGTAAGTGTTTAATTGTTTACTTTGGTTGAGACAGTTAATTGGTGGTTTTGATTTTATCGTATGTCTATTATCCAAATTTGGCCACTTGTTGTAATTTACACTAATTATTTTGCTGCTATCTTAGAAGCTGAAATGAGTCAAATACTGCAATATACAGGGGCTCAGTGGTTGGAGCTTGCTATGCTGAGTCTTAATTCTCAAATGCTGGTTTGCAAAATATGTTGGTTGGATCATGATGTAAAATGTTTAAGATACTTGATGTAAAAAACATCAGCTTAAAGTTTTGTGGCATTATAATATATTCTTGTTCAAAATACTTTTCTTGCTAGATTTATATGGATGATTCTTTTAGAATTTTTTTTTAGTTTCCCATTGTTAGTACATGGCATATAAAACAGATGATGTTTGGTTGAGCATTGTGCATTATCAAATATTTCAGGAAACTTGCAACCCTTTTAATCATTTATTGACAGCAGTCATAAATTTTATGTTGACATTTGTATTTGAGAACAGAACTCTTGTAGTGTTCAAAATTACATAACATGTGACCTAGAGTGCAACATGTCTCCAACTCTATTGTAGGCTTTGAGTAAATATCCAATTTTATGAAGGTTTCACTTCATACCTAGAAGTTGTTAAAATGAGAAAACAAATGAATGGATCGTTCCACTAGAGTCCAGAACAGACAACTTAGCAGATTCTTACCTAGTATATTGAATTCAATGCACAAACTATCTTATACAAGAGTAAAATACCTTTAAAAAAACTACTCTTGAATCATTTTTTTTTTTTTTTTTTTTGCAAATGAATCTAAAAGTTTTTATTTTGCTCTGACAGATGATAAAAAAAAAAGGTCATTCAATTGAAATCAAGACACTAATCATGCATTGAAGCACCATTGGTGTCTCAGCATGTTCTTATCTCTCAAAGAGACGAAATGCAACTAACTTCAGTCATGATTTGGTGTTGTTATGCCTTGGAATGTTTTAACTAATAAAAATGCATGGATGGTTTAAAGTAAACATACATTAGTATAGGTGCTATTTAACCTCAAAGATGCCCGTGCGTGTCTTTGTCTACATATTTGTAAATAGACATGTCTCTTCTGGTTTATACTGTTTCTGGAAATGTTTATATTCATCTCTCAGGTTGTATGCACCGTCTGAGCTCGTATTTGAAAGTATAGATTAGTTGATTACCGAAAAACCAGATACAGTGATGGTATTTGTTTTCATTTGTGATTCAGCGGAAAGCAAATCAACAAATGATACCGGCAGAGACCAACCGGCTGTTCAAGTGGGATCATCCTCGAGCACTAGCAATGTTGAAAGTTCTCCATCTACTCCCAATATTGGTGAGGAACTTCAAGTTTCCTCTCAGCTTCGAAAATTCTCCTTTAATGAGCTCAAATCAGCAACAAGGAATTTTAGGCCTGAGAGTATTCTTGGTGAGGGAGGGTTTGGTTGCGTATTCAAAGGTTGGATTAATGAGAATGGAACTGCTCCAGTGAAACCTGGTACGGGGCTGTCTGTTGCTGTAAAAACTCTCAACCATGATGGACTTCAGGGACATAAAGAATGGCTTGTAAGAAATCTCACGTCTTTTTTTAGTATATTCGTGTTCATCCACATGCATGCACATGCCCATATGTTTCACTTGCATGTTTGGTCTACAATAATTGCTTGTGGTATTGCTGCATTTATGGTTGAAGGATACTTCTTTTATACATGGCAGGCTGAAGTTAATTATCTCGGCGACCTTCTCCATCCTAATTTGGTTAAATTAATTGGCTATTGCATTGAGGATGATCAAAGGCTTCTAGTCTATGAGTTTATGCCTCGAGGAAGCTTGGAGAATCACCTCTTTAGAAGTATGTAATGAGCTTATTATTCTACATATTTGGTTACCTATCCTGTGTTTTCTCCTAAACTGGTAGATGTTTCAATGAGCCATCTATAAATGAGTACAGCCTGTAAAATCGTTCTGTCAAATCTTTTGATTGGTTGGGTAACTAATGAGAGCTCAAAGTAAGAAGCTAATTTAGGAAAAGAAGCATTGACCAGTTTTTATTGGTAACCAGGACTGAGTTTAGTAGCTCAAAGAAATTAATACATTTTCCAGTTTATGCTATGCAATTTTTTTCTAGGATGGTATCATAACTACAAGTGATGTTCTTTTCATCCTTTCCTACATTTTCCTATTTTTTAATTGAAGGACCTTATCATCACAGTCACATATAGTGTGAAATGAAGTCAGCGCAAGCCTTAAATTTTATTGCCTCTGTAGAAAATGTCAAATTAATATGCTGCATGTAAAATCAATCTAGATGTCAAAAGGTTACAAAACTTGTTTTGGAACAGGTTGGTGGTCATAATGCACCGTCCTTCTAAGAAACCATATAAAAGGGGTGCCATAATTAACCACTGCTGGGAGGTTAAATTTTCAATGCGCTTCACTTATGGGAAGAGTTCTTGCATTCTCTCTCTCTCAGAGTGTATGGTTTTTTGTTTTTCCTTTTTTTCTCATGCTTGCTGGAAGTTGTATTTATGCCAAACATAAACATTTCATGAATTGCAATTAATTTAAAAGGATAAGAATGAAGTATTTAGTTGAAAGACCTAGGAAAGCTGCCATAATGCATATATATTCATCACAGTAAATAAGGAAAGTGTAGTTCACATTGAAGACCAATTTATGGAGATAATGCATTCCATAAAATGTGTGCACAAACATAATCCTTATTGTCCTAATTTAGGTATGGTGGAAATACAGATACAAAACTAAGTTCTGTTATTAGATAGATCATTGCACATTTTTGGGAGTAATATGTTTGATGCAGCAGGATCCCTGCCTCTTCCCTGGTCTGTCAGAATGAAAGTACTGCTTGGCGCTGCAAAGGGCCTTACCTTTCTTCATGAGGAAGCTGAACGGCCAGTGATATATCGAGATTTCAAAACATCTAATATCCTACTAGATGCAGTGAGTGACTAGTTTATGAAAATAATCTGTTATTTATCCATTGTTGTATCCATTTCTAAAGTATTGCTAGACCTATCCAGGACTACAACGCCAAGCTTTCTGATTTTGGACTTGCCAAAGATGGTCCAGAAGGGGACAAGACTCATGTATCTACCCGCGTGATGGGAACATATGGTTACGCAGCCCCCGAGTATGTAATGACAGGTGAGCATGTTAAACATTGTGTGTCAGTCTTTTGCATCATTACAGGTTTTGTGCTTGTGATTAGATGTAATCTAGTGTGTTAGCCCAAGTATTGATAACAGGTGAGCATGTTAAACATTAATCTAAAAATTCTGCATATAGGCTTTATTCTCTTAATTGAATGCAATCCATGGTTTTATACATGATTAACAAAAAACTGAATTTCTTGTTGCCGAGTTTCTCCAGAACTTGTTAGATTTCTCGGTGGTAGCTTGACTTTGTTCATCTTTTTCTTTCAACATTGCCTTAGAGTATGTGCGCGCGCTATGTGCATATGTGAGAGGAACAATGAAATTTAACTACTTTCTTGATGTGGAAAAGAATACATAAATATATTGTCAAGAGGAGTAAAAACTCCATGTTTCACCAATGACCTTCATCATGTAGCTATTACAACCACAAACACCACCATCTCATACCCCTGCCACTAATTTGACTGCTGTTTCAACAGCATCACTTGCTATACTGCTCTATTGATGTGGCATTCAAACTCTCCAGATAGTTCCCTTCATTCATTTTGCCATCTCTATGACTAGTCACCTAGTAATGGATTAGAATTTCCCCTCTGCTCCAGTAATATGTTATCTCCACAATTTACTGCAATCATCTTACTCTTGACCAGAAACTAAAACCATGATTTATTATGCTCCAGTGTCACTGGCAGTACCTTGTTACTGTCACTAACACTTTGTTACATCACCTTTATGTCTACCTAGCTACTGTCGCCGGAATGCAGCCATCATAATGCTTCTTGCTTTCTAATTCCAAACCTTCACTACATTATGTTGTTGCTGCCTTCACTCATTTCTGCATTATTATTCTAACCATTTCACCATTGTTAGGTGCCACTGCTGCACCACCATACAATGAGCTATGTCTCAGACCTGTTATTTACTTTTTCAAAAGAACAAGAATGAAATTAATGTGGACATGTAAAGAAATAAAATGACCTGAAAGAATTTCAAATTAAGATGTTGGGGAATGGGGGGTTTCAAATTAAAGATATTTTAGGCAAGTGAACATATAAGATGGCAAGAGGACCCAAGTTATGGAAAACTTCATAGTTGTCTCTTAATCAACTCAGACTTCAGGATACTTGAGTTACTGGGGTACTAGCATTATTAGTGGCTGAGAAATATGGAACCCTGGACTGATGGTGAATATAAATGTTGGAATTATGGACTGAACAATGGAAAGTATAGCATGAAAGGGCCTGCTTTCTTTGACAAATAGGTAATTATTGTTTGCTTTTCTTTCATGGAATGCTGGGACTCCCAGAAGTTGTTGGGTTTTCAACAGTACTACTCTATGTGGTCAAATAAAGATCTATCCATAAAATTTTGCAACATTTTGTCGTATTGAACTTCATTTAGAAGAAGATGCTTTCTTAGCATCATCATCTTTTTGTTCTGCATAATGATTAAAATAAAATAAAATAAAAAATCCATATCTTCTATGGTTCTATTGACAGATTCCCTTGTCTCCTTGATTTTCAGGCATGTGTGCATAGTCTGCAATGTCTTGGTTAAATGTTTTCTGAATTGCTAGTTTCCTAATGTCGATAAGGTGAATTGGTTATTGTTTGTCACAAAATCCAGTGAGTTTTCATCATTAGGATCAAATTCAGGCTAACTAAGAACTTGTCAAATTTCTTTCGTCTCCCTTGCACCCACCCTCACAGGTGCACACATGGATGTAGTAGCCCTCCATCATGTGCGGATAATTTTCTGTGAGCATGTAATTAAGCCTTGCGTTATTTGAGCTGTGTTATATGCAAATCCTCCCATACTTGTTACACTTGATGTTGTGCCAGGTCATCTCACATCCAAGAGTGATGTCTATAGCTTTGGGGTTGTTTTACTTGAAATGTTAACTGGTCGAAGATCCATGGACAAACACCGACCAAATGGTGAGCATAATCTGGTGGAATGGGCACAGCCACACCTTGGCGAGAGGAGAAGATTCTACAGAATGATAGACCCTCGTCTTGAAGGACGCTTCTCCATCAAAGGTGCTCAGAAGGCAATCCAATTGGCTGCACACTGCCTTAACCGTGACCCCAAAGCCAGACCTCTGATGAGTGATGTTGTTGAAGCCCTAAAGCCTCTGCCTTGCCTCAAGGACATGGCCTGTTCTTCATCATACTTTCAAGCCATGCAATCAGAGCGAGCCAGCTCCAATCCAAGCGCTCAGAATGGAAGTAGAGTGCGGCCAGGGTATTCCAGGAATATGCAACCAACAAAGAGCTTCCCCAAATTCAATGGTCATCATGGTAACAGTTATTACCGGTCACCCGTTCCTAAAGCAGGAGAACCATAGCATTGTGTCCATGCCCTTTCTTTTTCAACCCCTTTCATTTCCTTGCATGATAGTATTGGTTTAAAGATCATACTTGGGACCTTGAAAGGCCTTATGGGGTGTTTTTGGAAGATAATGCGGGATGTTCTTTCTTTCCTTTTTCCTTTTTTAGAGGATCGTAGTCTGAGACGCTACTGTTGATTGTGCAATGTTTTGTTCTTGTAGTTTCATCGTTTTTTGTAGGTTGGAAATGCTCTGACCAAATTACATTCCAGCTTTGGAATGAGAGGTTGCGGGTAGTTCCTTCACCGGAGAAACGACGACCTGCTGGATTTATTTATCTCAAGTTGGGATGATCTTTCCATCTTGTAATCTAGGATTGTAAGTATTAGAATAGGGATCATACTTGTGTTGTGGGTATAGGGTCATTCCCAAGGAATTAATTTGATTTGTAGAGTCATCTTAAAGAGTTAGGAAAGAATCGATACCATGTCTTTGCATCATGCAAATTTTACAAGTCTTAACTTTTTGTGGGTTACATGTCACCAAAGAGGTAAGAGTGTCAGCGTTAATCCTTGGGCTAAACTGCTAAGTATTGGCAGTCATATTGGATATCAATTGTGGCTGCGACCTTGAGTGTTTTGTCCGCTATATCTCCTCCACTAGCTGTACATATTATGTTCCTATCTCGGGGTTTAAGTCTCTCGTAAAAGTATTGAATAAGAAGTTCTTAGAAATTTGATGTTAAGTGCTGCTAGCACATAGTTTTTTAAATCTTTTATAATATTCATACAAGGTTTCTTCATTCATTTGCTTCATTTGCACAAATTTCTTTTCTTAAAATTGCAACCCTAAATGTAAGAAAGTATTTTTCTAGGAAACATCTTAACATCTCTTCTCATAGGCCATATGGGCAAACAAGACATGTCTGACTTGCGTAAGAATAATGTGTGTTTGCCACCCTTTGGAATATGCTGCCTTGAATGCTTGATCTTTATCCTTTATTTAGTTGAATTAATGCTCAAAAAAATAGAATAAAGAGTTGCTGAATTTGTTCATTCTAAAAGCCTTGCACAATCTCTTTTTAAAGTAAGGAAATCTTGTAAAAGAAAAGAAAGAAAACAACAAGGAAAGTCCTCCAAATATATTTGTCTCTTAGTTTCCTTATAAGAAAAGGAATCCTTGCATGTAATGAAAAAATAAATAAGGAAATTTACTCTCACATTTTATCACCCTTTGGTTTTCATGTTAGATATGAAATCCTTATCCAACATGAAAATATAATAATCCATCTCGAGTTAACTATCCATTATAAACCCAAACTTAGCTAGGATTTTTGACAAATTCTTATAATAAAAGGATCCCAACACCCTAATTAATCCTAGCTGTTTTTTAACCCTATATAGCCCAAACCCATGCACATCCATAAGACCCAAATCATATTTGATCAAAACTAACTCCTTCATAATTGGGCTAATCTCATCAATACCAATACCAACAAACCCAATCTGAAATATATTAAAATTTTAAACTTTCAAGGAATATGACATATTTAAGAATCATACTATTCTTGGATTGATTATATAAAAAAAACATATATATATATATATATATATATATATATATATATATATATATATATATATCTCACAAAACAAACCAAATATATATGTTTATTATATGAAAAAATAAAGCATCAACATCCAAGTGATAAGACTCGTTTAAGGATTATACTGCAACTAGTTTAATCTCTTGATAGAAAAACATAAACAATATTTTCTTTATATGAAAATAACCCTACCTTTTTTTTCAAGAAAGATGATTAAAACCACATGTAAAAATTAAACATGTCCATATGCTAAAATCAAGCACATCCACGTATAAAATCAAATCATTAAACCTTTTACAATCTATCCACCCAACCTCATCACAAGGTATTGATTTAAGTGTTATTATACCAAAAACAAATCCTTGACAACATCAACCCTCAAGTTTGCCACAAAATTTTATGGACCTCAACACTTCAAATATTAACAATATATACATAAAAAAATATAATTGTGTCACAATTTATTTAAAAATAAACAAAAACTTATTTGGGATTCAAAAACTACTTCTGATAGTTGTTGGAACAAACTGGAGAACACTATAAATCAGCTGGGCGATGGTGGCACATGGTTATCACGTGTTGAGACCTTGTTGTGACATGGGATCACTGGTGCGTGCACTCTATTTGCTAGCATTAGATCTATATATATATATAATTAGGTTATGATGGTGGTTGTCATTACCAGGTTATTTTTTTAGTTGATTTTAACTGGAAAGGGTTGTGATTTCAGCTAGGTTTTTGGATTGAAGGTAGTGTAGATGACAAGTCTCCTATGTAGATGAGGGTTATTATGGTTGTTAACGGGTTTCAATCTTAATAGAGGAATAAGATAAATCAAGAGTTATGTTGGTTGTTGTTAGGTCTATTAGGGTTGTGTTGTGACTGGAAGATAGAAAGAGAGATATGAACTGCATGAGCTGGTTATTGGTGGGGATGACAGGATTAGATGATGATTTTTTATGAGAAAAAATGGACGACAAGTTTGTGAGTGGCTGGTGGTCGGTGCTAGTTGGTGAGAGGAGGAAAATAAAGATAAGGAGAATGGGTGGCTATGGTTTTTAGTGTTTGGGCATAAGCTTTTTTTTTTTTTGGTCAATTAGACTATTGGTTTTTTAGGGTTTTTTTCTACTCTTTCTTAGTCGTTTTCCTTTGCTTTTTTTTTTTTGTGGATTTTTTTGTGTCCTTTTCCCTTTAATTATATGACCTATTTATACCCCAATCCTTTGCTTATTTATTCATCTTTTCTTATCTGTTATCTTTTTTTTTGTCTTTATTTTTCTATCTCTTTAACTTTTTATCTTTTTTATCTCACAATTATTTTTTAAGATGAACTCAAACTCTCATATTTATTTTGATCATTATTCATGTCCTTACTTATCATACCACTCCGTAATCTACTTCTTCTTTATTTCATTTTTGATTTTTTAAAAAAATACGAGTAAAAAATAGGTAATGATAACTAGAATGGGTGATTTTTTTTAGAGTTACCTTATTCGATGGGTAATGAAGAAGGTATGGATATTATAAAACCTTACCCACACCCTATCCAAACCTAACCCAACACACTCACACACACTATGAATATCTAGATTTTTTACCAATGAGATAAATGATTTAAATGAAATAGAATGGTGAGTAATAGTACTCATTGTTATCCTAGTTTATAAAACAACACTAACATATATGCAATTAAGTTGGTAAGAGTCCAAACTTTAAAAGGAAATTTTCTTTCCTATACAAAACCAAAAAAAAAAGGTTATAGGACACTTTTTTCTTGTTTTAGATGCATAAATCATAACTTATTTAATTACTAACATATATTAAAAGATATTGACATTTCACTCTAGCAATAAATGTTAAAAAGCCAAGGATTTTTCCAATTTGGTTCTCAATTTTGTTTTTTAATTTCATGCTCCAACATTGAATTTAATAGGTATTGGACCTCATGATCCAGGCTTGGCAGGTTAATATAGGTTTACTCGGGTTATTTTTTTTGTTTATTTATTTATTTATCAACTTCATCTTTTAATGTTAAGTGAATTGAGAATTGAGCTTTATATTTTATTTGTTTTTTTATATGGGGTTATTACGGTCTCATGATCCAAGTCGTAAATTTTGCAGGTTAGCTAGATTGACTTGAGTTTTTTTTTTAATTGAATTGTTTTTTCAATCTCATCCATAAACATTGGGTTGATTGAAAGTTTAGTTTCATAGTTTTTTTTCTATTTTCTTTTTATCGAATTATCATAGTTTCATTACTTGAATTTGACAGGTTAACACGAGTTGACTTGAGTTTTTTTTGTCTTTTTTATTGAATGTTTTTTTTTTCGATTTTATCCTTGAATATTAGGTTGAATGAAAATCAAATTTTATAATTTATTTTATTTTACTTTTTATGAGGTCATACTAATTTCATGACTCGAGTCACGAGTTTAGTCAGTTAACTCGAGTTAACTCAAGTGATTTTTTGTGTCTTTTTCTTAATTGATTTTTTTTTTCAATCTTATCCTGTAACATTGGGTTGACTGAGAATTGAGTTTTATAATTTATTTTGATTTTCTTTTTATGAGGTTATTTTGGTCTCATAACTAAGGTTTGACAAGTTAACCCGGGTTGACTTGACTTATTTTTCTAATTGAATTTTATTTTCAATTTCATCATTCAACATTGAATTGATTGAAAATTGAGCTTAATATTTTTTGTGTACTTTCTACAGGATTATTAGGGTCTCATGACTTGGACCAGAGATTTGACAAGTTAACTTGATTTAATTCAAATAAATCCGAGTCAATCTAATATATTGTTGTCTCAATATATAAAAAAAGATATTGTTTTGGTTTTTTCAATCAAATTGTATTTTTACTAATCATTCAGATTATTTTTGAACCTGTAAAATTAATTACATCACATTAAGTCAATCTCCACACAGTTTATTTTTCCTACTAGAAAACATGTTAATAACATATAAGTATTTGTTTTAAGTTCAATAAAAATTTAATCTGATCATAGTGTAATGCGTATAATTATTAGTTTAAATTAAAACCCAATAGGATACTCCTTTGAAGAGAGTCTGACAAAAATACTAATACATAACTAGGAGACTCGAATGAGATATGACTGAAATCATAAAGACACAATTGAACAAAAGTGAGATAAAATTGAGAATTAGATAATAATCAGAGGTTGATTTGAAGTTTCCCTCTTTTTCCTACTTTCTAAACAATCCCTGCTTCATGTAATATTAAATTAATATTTTTTTATAATTTTATTTTATAGTTTTGATGAATTAGTATAAAAAATTAAAAAAAAATAAATGAAATATTTTTAATATATTTTTAAATAAAAGAATTAAAAAAAAACACATCCAATATAACACCGATCACAGGCTTCATCCATGCATAAAACATAACATGCAGTCACTGGTAAAATCCTAACCCTTGGTTGGGATATAATTGTCTTTACTCACTATCCACTAACTCCACCATATTCGACCCCTATAAATATCTCCACCAAACTCTCTCTCTCGTCTCTCGTTCTCTCTGCCTTCATTATAAACAAAATATTCTCTATAATTTCTCTCATGGCCACGTAGAAATCTCATTAGGGTTTCGAGATGGATCTGGTACATTACTGACTTATCTCTTCAAATGCTTCACATTATAGTCATAATCTAAGTTTATCACCTTGAAATCGACTTCTTCTCCCGTGCTTTCTCTTGTTTTCTCGGGAAAATCTTTGCTTAGTATTTTTCATGTTTTCAAAGTAAAAGAAAAGAAAAGCTTTGATCGCTGGCGTTTTTTTTCCTTTCTCATTGCTAGTGAAGTTACTAAAAGTAGTTTAAATCGCAGGAAATACAAAGATTCTCGCTCACAGACCTCTCAAAGCAAACAAAAACTGCAGCTTCAAGTAAAGATCATGAGTTCCCAAACGCAGAGGTTTTGGAAACAAGCGTGATAAAATCAGTCTTAGAAGACAACAAACTACAGTTACTCTCTCTCTCAAAAAAAGTTGTTACAGAACGTACAATAATCACCAAGCTGCTCCATCTCTGCTGCACCTTCGATTCTGTTGACTGCGCCACATCACTACTCAACGGAGAGTTCGGATCGGTGCCGGTGATAAATGAACCGGACTCAACCGGTCTCTCACCGCTGCACGCCGCTGCAACTGCTAACGCGGCGCGTTGTGTGGAAATGCTTCTCGAAAAACACGCTCGTACGGATTTGGAGAGCAGAGATGGACGCAGACTGTTACCTCTGGAGCTGTCCTTGTGTAACACCAGGTAACAAACAAAAGAAGGCACGTCGTTTTAATCTTTTTAATGAACTAAAATGGAAAAGGTGTAAAAACTTTTCGTTATTTTTGATGCATCTCACACTGCAGAAAGATATTACCTTATTTAGAAATGTTGCTTTTTCTTGTTTCTGTCCTTCCCGTGTATTTTTTGTTCAGTGACTTTTTTTTATGTTATTTTAGAAAGGATCTGATTTGGGATCTGGATGACAATTCAACCATTGAAGACTTGGTTGTTCAAATTAGTGAAAAGGTATTGAAACGTTTTGTTATATATTGTTTGGTTGCTGAGAAAGTGGTAAAAAGTGATTATATGATGGCATTTTCTGTATTTATTTATCATGGAATTAGGTCAAGTAAAGTCAAAAGAGTCAAATATATTTATTTTTTTGTAGAGAAAAAAAGAAAAATGTCTATTAAAATAAGATTCATTGATTTGATGATTTATTAAAGGCTTCGGCTCGTTTTGGTTAATGAGAAAACAATGGAAAGAGACGCGAAAATATTATTTATTCAATTTTGTTATATTTTATTAATTTATTAAGGGATAGTCTCAGCTCCGATGACAGTAGGGAATTTATTAAATTAAGAAATTCTCTGTTTTTTTTATTAAGCTAATTTGATGCTTTTCTACAGGATTTAACCACACTAAAACTTCTTGCTGACAAAACGGAGGAAGTCGGTGACGTGGCATACAGAATGGCGGAAGCAGGGCGTGTGGTTGATTTAGCTGCTCTTCTGGTAGTGGCAGCAGATAAACTAAATGAATCGATTTTACCGGTGCGTGATGCTGTTTTGGATTGTAAAGAGAAGACCACAATTTACGAGGCTGTGATTAGAGAGGCATTGACACTTGGCGGCCCTACGCGGTCGTTGAGGGCAGCAAAAAGGGTGACAGTTCTAAGTGAGAGTGAGCGTGCTGAGAAAAGGAAACTCTTGCTCTATGAGATTGAGTTGCTTCAGCTCTTTGGTGCTGTTGGTCTCGGATGTTGTACGGACAGGAAATTACCGTCACCGTTAATCCGTGCTGCACAGGTCAGAATAGATCTTCATTCCCACTAATTTTTATTTTTATTTGGCATTTTGTTTAACATGTGGAATGAATAATAACCGTATAATGTATGCAACATTATGGTACGTGGGATTTTGAGAAATGAACATGCATGCCGTACGAAAAGTATCTTTCGGATAAGATATTTTTGTTTGAGAGTCTATTTAATATTTAATAATGTTTTTGTAGTTATTTTTTAAAATAATTTTTATTTAAAAATATATTAAAATAATATTTTTTTATTTTTTAAAAATTATTTTGGATATCAATTCATTAAAATATCTAAGAACATAAAAAAAAATATTATTTTAAAATAAATAAAAAAATAATTTTTTTTAATTTTTTTTTAAAATATAAAAATACGTACTTAATCATTGATTATTGAGATCTGTGGGCACTTTTGTAAATCAGTGGGTTCAAAGTGAGGAATCACCGTGTACTCTCATTAGATACTTTGTAACATATGGGCTTAGACATTTGGGACTTTTACCTCAGAGTGGTCACCACAAATTCGTCTATTTCAAATTAATGAGTAACGAAGTACAAACATGATTCTGTTACGACACCCCTTCCATGTCTTTACTTCGAGAAACTATTTTTTCAACCAACATTATTTTCTTTTCTTGGCCTGTGAAGTCTCTAATTAACATTTTTTTTCTACAATTAATAGCTTTATTTCCAGCGTTGTCTTCGTATATTTAAAGTGGGACTCGGAGTAGCAAATTGAAATTCTAGTAAGCAAGTGAAACTTTTGCAGATGAATATATCTAATTTCAAACGAACATATGCTTAGCAACTGCTTGGGACAAAAGAAGATCATGATATTTGTATCACGTTCGAAATCACTATATTCTTACACTGTATTTGTCTTTGATAGACTGTCATTTGCATTATAATGTCATTTTATAGTGACAAAATCTATAACATTATCAACTGTCCTAATTAATTTCCTTTCATTTTACGAGTATACTCTCCAGGTTCAGTGCATTCTGTTTCTTGCATTCATATAGATTAATGTCATTTATGTACCTTTTAACTTGAATTCTCCCTGTATTCAAGTTAGCCTGTCATCCTAGACAAGAATACAACAAATTTCAGGAAAACTAAATGGGAAATTTATCGCCTTTGTATTACACATTCAAAACTTCAAAGAAAGGAAGCATAGTATACCGTGTTAACAAAAGTCCACAGTATGGACCGTTATTTTCAAATGATCCGTAACCAGGTACTATTGATAATAATCACAGGCTGGAGATGAAACCATTATTGAGTTGCTTCTGAAGACTAACATAGACCTAAATGATGTCGATGCTGACGGACACTCTGCTCTTCATTGGTGTCTCAAGGCATATAAGCAATCACGTCCTCAGCAGATGAAGTCTCTCTCTCACACACGCACAAGCACAGGCACAGGCACAGGCACACGCGCACGCACGCACGCACTCTGGTTTTGCTGAACTTCAAATCGCCTTCTGTTCCAGGATCATGTGGCTTCTACTGAAGCATGGTGCTCGAGTGAACCAGACAAATAAGCTGGGCTTGACAGCTGTTCATATTGCTGCTTCAAATGGTAATTCACAGGCACTCCAGGTATTTATGTATCAGCTCTTCAGGTTGCTTTTACTGTTTTACTGTCTTCCACGCACATCTTGGTAACATATGATAGTTTCATAACTGCAGTTTTTTATCATGCTCATTTTCCTGTAAGACTGTACTGCAGGCCCTTCTATTGGAAGACCCATATTGTATCAACTCTAATACAGAAATGGAAGAAACCCCATTATTTTTTGCTGTGAAGAATGGCTATAAGGACTGTGTTGAAGTTCTATTACACTGGGGAGCAAGCACTGGAGTCTTTAATTTGCGGTTAGAAACAACTGACCTATTTTCATTTATTTCATCCTTCTTTATTGTCTGTCTTGCATTTATCGTGTCTCTCAATGAGAAGATATGCTGATCCTTGCAACCTAATGCTGACATCTTATTGTAACTATTATAATTCCCAGTAAACAGAGACCTGTAGACTTGGCTGAGTCACAAGACATGCGTTTCATGCTAAACAATGCTGATGTTAACCTCAGTAAGTTGAAATTCTTAACACACTCAAAAGGTTAGATTGAGTGGGAAAATGTCATAATAAAGAAGCTCGTGTCACTCATTTCATTTATCTCGTGCTCACAATCAGCAGTAAATCGTCCCATTCAGCAGAAATATACAGCATGGTTACAAGGAGGTGATGTAATTCAAGGGACCTGCAAAGAACTCTTTACCTTGACAGATGAAAGGAATCCTACTAATAGGTGACCTCCTTGGATAAACCAATTAAGAATCATATGATAAAATAGTGATTTTTTAATTTATTTGGTCCCATAATTTTCCACTGCTTGTGGACAGCAGGACTTGCTCGAGTACAAACAAAGAGATCTGTAAATACTTCCATTCTCCTCGTGGATGTGTTAGAGGCACCAAGTGTTTCTATGCACATTCTGAAGAAGAGCGACAGCAGGTGAAGCAGGGAAGATACATGATTCATTCACCTGCTGCAGGGCAACTAGAACGGAAAATTTTTGTTGGAGGCCTCCCAGCTTCTGTAGATTCTGGTTAGAAACCGAACACATTCATGCAACTACGTACATATGTAGTCTTATTAACCTGAAGATTCAAGTGCTGATTTAGTAAGCCAAAGAACTTCAATTTTATCTTATATTTTGTCTTTCTTCTCCAACCTTTTCTGCATCAGACTCTCTAAGAAAAATTCTTGAAGAGAAATTTGGTTCGGTGGACAATGCTGCAGTACTTGGAGTTCAAACAGCAGATAAGATGCAGTCTCGTGGATTTGGCTTCGTCACCTTCAAAGATAAGAAATCTGTTTCTGCAGCTGTTGAGGCACACCATGTTATTATTATGGGTAAGCAGGTTGAGATCAAAAGTGCTGTTCCAAAATTCCTTCTACTAGCTGAGTTCCAGAAATCAACCCAACAACGTGAAAGAAATCAGATTGACGAGAAACTTCCACAAGCACAAACGCCCAAAGAGAAAACTGAGACGGAAAAGGCCAAAACTGACGTGCTTAATAGGCAGACATCAAGTGAGAAGACAGAAAAAGTGATCCTTAGTTGTAATTCCACAGAAGAGATCAAATCTGAGCCAAGGACTTGGGCTGATACTTTAATCCATGGTCAAACAAAAGCATGTTCTAGTGAATCTCAAACACATGAAAGATGTATGCCTAAGTGGTTCAGAACATTAAGAAGGTGGCTCCCTAGCTTCTTGCAACAAGCATCAAAGAGGGGAGGACAATATGCTCTATCGTCGGTGAAAGCTGATTTCAGGGCCCTTTTTGGCCTAGAATTAGACCATGCCTCTCTCGGTTTCTCAAAGCTTAGTGACTTCATGAAATCTATCCCTGAACTTTGTCACGTTACGTATCACACTCCAGCCAATCATATGATACTTCTGCCTAGCATTCCCATTCCTTGTCAGCAGCCACTTCAAGATGTTACGATTGACAGTCCATCTTCACATTCTACATCAATTGATGATAGCGGTAATGGAAATTCTGATGGTTCCATTTGCTCTCAGGAACCTCTTCTTGTGTCCATTGAGAATGATGACTTAAATGATAGCAGCAGCACTAGGGTGTCCTTTCAGATCACTGATGATAATCCTGCAGATAAATTGCCCTGTGTGAACTCGAGGTTTCTTCAATTCTTGAAACCAGACCCAATCTTTCATGCTCGACCGTGGGTAAATAGTGACTCTGATGGAGGCAAAGAGAGTACTGTTGGTGAAAGAGGATCGGGAAATGGGTTTCAAGAGATGAAGCCCTGGCCTCAAGGAAGGCATTTGGTTTTAGAGGCCCTTGCCAGAAAAAAGAATAGCTCATCTGTTTACTTTCTTCGTGAATTTGATTTCTATGATGTGAGGATTCAACAAGTTGAGATTTATTCATTAAGTATTCTGAACTTCATTGTGTTTTATGATAAAATAATATTGGGTGGTAATTGCAGGAATACAAGGCAAGCATCGCACAAGGAAGGTGCCTGGGGTGCAACGAGCGTCGGATGTTGTGGGCCAACTTCCCATGCTTGCACTTGGTGTGGTGTGCTGATTGTAAACTACAAGCCATGATGGCAGCTCGCCTTGGTGAACACAAATGTGTGGTGTGTGATATCAAAGTGCAGGCAATAGATTTGATATCCTGGCATGAATACTGTCAGCCCATTCTTGACACAGCTTGCATCAAGGAGTTCCCCCCATTTGATCCTGATTACATGCTAAAGTAAGGACATGCCATATTAATTTATTTATTTTCTTTTACATTTTTAATATGAACCAACAAAATGCTTGATCATTGCTTAATTACTTGTCTAATTTCTAATGGTTTTTCTTTTTATTCTGCCTCTGCCTCTATCCAGGAAGAAGCCTATATTTGAATAGAAGAGAGAGCTGCAGTACATGTGAAGGCCTCAACAGACCAGCAGTCCGCGACTTGCAGCACTTGGAAAAGGGTTTATGGGAGGGAGCGGTTCTTCTGAGCAAAAAAAGAAAAGAAACCTAGATATACAAGGCTATCATACTCGTGTGATGAAAAAACCTAGTATATACATAGGCTTGCCTCCGGCAAAATTTCAACTCTTTTCACCATTTTGTTGATTCCCTCTTTTTATCTTTCGGTCAAGAGGGAATCTATATATAGATTTCAGATTGTATAGTTCCCAAATACAAGCATGTATACATGCCTTTGCCATCCAATCGACAACATTAATTGATTGATACGAGGGATGTGCTTGTTATAGAAAAACTAGAACAAAGGTTGAGTGAATTAATGCCTTGATCAAATATTACGGATGCTTTTTTTGGGTGAGTATTTTCGGTTTGGTTTAGTTTTTATTTAAAAAAAAATCAAACAAACTGAATTTTTATTTTTTAATTCAAAATCAAAATCAAACCGAAACCGGTTCAAACCGATCATTTTCGATTTGGTTTGATTCGGTTAATTGAGAAAACAATTTGAAAAAACCGATATAATCCATTTCTATTTCATGTGAAGGGCAAGCTAATGCCAACAAATGGAGAAGATGGATGACAAATTGATTGGCCTAAATGGCAAGGATTTCAGCCATGTACAAGTGCAAAATAATAATCTAAATGATAAGAGGACCAATAGGATTTCTACCAACTCATAAAAACTCAAAACAACCCTGAAAAATCCATGAAACTGAGACACATAGAAGAAATGCACATCTCTTTTAAGCAAAAACAAATAGAAAAAACACAAATTTATGCAAAAAAATGTTTTCAATCTCTTCATCTTTTGTTTATAAGTAATAATGATGAAGTGTAAAGTATAAAAAAGGAGAAAATAATAATTTGGGGTCAAATGGTGATGTAAGGCTTGAGCAAAGAATAAGGAGATAATTAAAGGAGAGTGGTGTGAGAGGGGCAACTTGAAAGATATTTGGGAGAGAGGGAGGCGGATGAGAGCTGAGGGATTCTGAAGTTTAGTTTTAGAATTTTTTTTTTTTATAGTGGGTTTAAAATTTAAATGTTGGTGGAACCGGTTTGATTCGGTCCTGTTCAATCGGTTTAAAATTTCAGAAATCAAAACTGAACAGAACTAATATTTTTTAAGGTTTTTTAATTGGTTTATTTGATTTTTCCAGTTTAATTAGTTTTTTAATTTTTTTATTCCCTTCTACTTCTTTTCCTTATTTGTTTTCTTTTATGTTTTTCAATTACCTCGTTATTAGCTATTTTGGCATGCGTCTTCACAAGTAAATCTCATTATTTTGATGTTTTGATTTAATTTTTTCTTTTAAAAAAGACTTGCTTCTTTTGTTTGGCCGGCCAAAGATGGATCATGCAAATAAAAGAAGAACATGCGTTTATGACTTGACGCATATCATATACGTGCTCCATGAGGGAGGGAATCTTTGTAAACTTTAATTCATTAATTCCAAATCTTCTTGAATTTCTGAAACTATTAATAATACCAAACCAATGCAAAAAAGTAACAGTATGCTCCATTTAATAAAAATAAACCCATGTCAAACTGCGCTTGTAATTTTGTTGTATTGGAAGACTGACCATGTTAACTATTATACAAGTAAAACTGTAAAACAGATCATTACAGTTCAGACACTTGAATGCCTGTCACTCTGTGTTTTGTTGAAGTAAAATGGTTTCGATGGATTCCTTATCCAACTTTCTTGGTTTCTATATATATATATATATATATATAACAAAAATTATGAAATAAAATTATTCTAGAGTTTTCATGATCCCGCTAGATAAATCTAAAGTTTATAAATTTATTATATGAATATCTAATTTTTTTCGGTTTTAAATAATTCCTTAAAAGCTAGATGGTTAGAAATTACAAGTCGTCCAGTTGTCCGAACTCTAACGGTATTTTACACCAACCACTTGTGAGAAATCTCTTAAATTTCTATTTAGAAGAGAAAGATTATTATGCCTAGAGTACTAGCTCTAATTTTGTATTTATATAGTTTTTCTGTCTAATAAACACCAACTCCTCTTTTTTTACCTACAAAAAAATAGACTTAGTTTTATATTTATAGGAAATCCTAAAAACCCTATAAATGATAAAATATCTATTTACCCCTTAAATAATATCCATATATTATTTAAGGATAATTTTAGAAATTTAATCAATCAAGTCCTTACTTGATTTTTCTAAATCTAGAAATATAATTCATGTATTAATTATATGTTAGTTTTTAATTTCTAAAATATATTTTAATCAAATCATGCTTAATTAAATCATTCCAGTTTAATTTCTGACTAATGGTTCTTAATACATGTGACCCATTACGTTTCTAATATGTTGACCCGAATATAAAATATAATTCTAATTAAATAGAATTAAATAAATTAAACAATTTAATTTATTATCAATTCATCAATTGATTAATTTATATTTGAATATTATGCTACACCCAATGTTTTTCCTTTCTTTATCTCAATTAAGATATCATGTAACATGATCAAAATATAATATTTTCTATATAAGATGACTTGGTGATCTCAAGTCCAAGGATCATTTGCACAACCGTTACGTGAGCCTTTCCATAGATATCTGTGATCTCTACATATGAAATTCTCATGCGGGTCAATTCAATGTACATGTTTTATGACTAACACATATATATTAGCTCTAGGTATCTCTTATACCCCAGCTTATGAGAACAACTACATTTCATAAAAGAAAGAACATAATATGTACCAGTCTCTACGACTTTAATGAATATCTAGTATTTAAGAGAGCATCGACCAAGAATATTTTAGGAACAATGCCTTGATGCAATAAAAATTTCATAATTATAACAACTTTATAATTTTATTTGCAAAATATTTTTGTCCCAAGAACTTTATCACTCTAGATTTATTAATATAATATTATATAAAATTAAAGATAAATTGAGCCTTTAGTAATAATAAATATGGATTTACATGAATATAATAATTCCACATGTAATCACCCGATTGGTTATAGGGCATATTAAATTAACAATCTCCCACTTGTACTAAAGACAATCACTCATGTATCTAATATCATATTGCTCCTTGTATCATTAATGCTTCTGCATGGATAATGACTTAATAAAAGGATCTTCTAGATTCTTTTCGGTGGGTACTCGCTCTATCTTTACATCTTTCATTTCATTAATTTATTAAATCAAATGTAATTTTTTTTAAGTACTTGTTTGGATCATTTATGAGACCTTGGTTTCTTTGCTTATGCAATGACTCCAATGTTTTCACAGTACTTGGTAACTGGATCAATAATGCTAGGAACCAACCTAGTTTATTGATAAACTTCTTGATCCAAACAACCTTTTTGTTTCCTTAAACGTGGACATGTACTCTTATTCAATTCTAGAACAAGTTGTGCTCTCTTGTTTGGAACTCTTCCAACTTAAAACATTACCATTTAAAGTAAAACATATCTTGGCTGATATTTACTATTTTTTCAACATTTCATTGAAAAAAATTCAAACAATTTTGAACTTCTAGTTTATCTTTTCCATTGATAGATCTTATAGCCAAGAATATAATATAATTTCCATCATATCTCTCTCAATATGTGTCTTATAACATATATTTTTTAAGGAAGGTGTTCCATGCAAAATAGATAAGAATCTAATCTTAGATTCTTCCATACTAAGGTATTTTAGCATCTAGTCTATATGCATGGATTGAGACAGTTTAAATAACCTTCTAGATCTATCTCTATTGATCTTTATATCCAATATATAGGTTGCTTCTCCTAATTTTTTTATGGAGAAATTCTTAGACAACAAAAAATTTATTGATTAAAATAAAGATATGTTGTTTATATCCATATTTTTTATGAAATAAAATATATTGATTATACCATCAAAATTGAATATTCCTACTCCTTAAAGCTTGCATGGTATATTTATATTGTCTTCCATGTTAATCTTTCTTCTAAAGACTCACTTAGTTCCATTATGTATTATGCCTTCAAGTAAATCAAACAAGTTCCAAACCTGGTTAGTATATGAAGTCCATAACTTCAAGTTATTTCTTGGAATAAATATCATATATTACTTCCAAGTAATTGCTAGGCTCATTAATTATATGCTATGTCATTCATAATTTTCATGAGAGATCCTTATCTCATTTCAAAACATGTCCTAGTAGGCTTGGATCCCATTTAATTTATCCAACCTTGAGTGACTCAACAAATCAAAATAAATTAAATTAGATAGATAACATAGTTTGTCAATCACATCTCTATATGACTCCTAGATTAGTTAGGTAACAACTCTTTGTTTAAACATGCTATATTTATTTCGTCTAACTCATGCTTCTAACCTCAAATGATCATGAGTGACTCGTTCAAATTATATAGGTTAGTTAAGTAGAACCCAATTTTATAGCATTAAACATATTCAATTAATGATAATCTTAAGTGACTCAATAAATTATCCATTAATAGAATTATGGTTTTATGCATATAAAATTGATAGACAACTATTCATGTTCTCAACATTTACTTAATATATTAATGAGAGATTTATTATCAATTAATTAGGTCTCATATATAACATGGCATAACCCATATACATTTCATACATAACAATGTATATATAAACATACACTCCTAGTATGCTATTCTAATTGAATGATATAGACATATCTAAGCTAATTTCCTCGAGCCTTTGAAGGGAATTAGATTATCAAATCCTAGGTAGCTATAGCAAGCCTTCATAAGTCCATTGCAACCACTTTGGTTATAGCCTTCATCGTCATTTCTTTCTTTGTCTTGGATTACATAATAATTTCCTATATAAATTTCTATATTTTTAAATTATATAACATTTACATAATTAATTAAGAACTCTCGAGTTATATTCGAAGGAGAATTAAATGAGAAAAGAATTACAATCAAGAATAAAAAATAGAGATAAGACAAAACTCGTAGGCCTTATTTAATAAAATTACAACCATCAAATAAAAGCACAATCACACAATCACATTGGTTTTTAATGTCCATAACCATCCATCATGATAAATACATTGCATGCTTCAATTCTAATTATTAGCTTTATGTGCTACTACAAAATAATATTCAATTAAATCTAATTTAATAATTTCCCAATAAAAACAAATTTTATTTAACATAAATTCCATGAAAATTAGTTTTCAAAATTTAATAAGAAAATTAATCACATTAAAATTCCTATTAATATCCTAAACTATTTTAGGATTAATTAAATAAAATTTTCCAAAATTAAAAAAAAAAACTCATTATTTTAGAAAAACTATTTTTTTAAATATCGTTTAATTAAACAATTTAATTAAATAAATCCTCAACCCATTAGCATATCATAGGACTTAAAAAATTGAATTAAATATTTTAATTCATTCCTAATCCTATTAGAAAAATAAATTATTTAATTAAAATAATTTAAGGTATAAAATCCAAATTTTATTTAATTAAAAATAATTTTAATTAAATCATAATTATATTAGAAAAATTAATTCAATAATTAATTTAATTTCGGATTCAATTAAAATAAAATCAAAATTTTATTTATGGGGTTAGAAAGGCATAAATAGAAGGGTAAAATGATATTTTATATTAAAATAAATCATATTGTCATAACATTAAAAGGGAGAGGTAAAGGGGTAAAATACCCTGAAACCCTAAATCCATCTCTTTCTCCCCTTCTTCTATCATGTGCAGCCAGTAGGGCACCTTGCCCTTACCGCTAATGGGCTTTTCAGCGTAGCCAAAGCTACCACTGAACTCAGCAGTAACGATCAAAGTTGTCTCCGCCTACAACCAAGAGAGGTGCAGCCCTCGCTGGTTGCATCTACAACAACGCGAGGCTGTTGCCTTGTGCAACCATGGTGGTTGGCGCTGCAACCAACAACAGTGCACCAGGGTGCTGGTGGCAGCGACAACATGTAGCGCGCCTGGCTTTGCCATCGACGACAATAATGCTGGACATTTTTCTAGCCAACCCTTGGCTAGATTCCGGCAAGATCTAGAAATCCCATCCAAATTAGACCAAAACAGTAATCGAGTGATTAATTATTTTTAAAAAATCTAATTTAAAAAATCATGAGAAAAAAATTGACCTTTTTGGAAAAAAAAATTTATTGCACACATAAAATTAATTCCTAATTAATACCAATAACAATTAAAACATGTAATCAAACAACGCTAATTGTTCTAATGAATATCATACACACAACAAAAACTATGAAGAAAAATTATTCGGGAGTCCTTAGGATCCCGTTAGATAGATTTAGAGTTGTTTAGGGATTTATTATCTGAAGATCTGATCTTCTTTGGCTTTGAATAATTCTTTAAAGGCTAAGTTGTCACAAACCACAAGTTATCTAATTGTCTGGACTCCAATGGTAATTCACACAAACCACCCGTAAAAAATCTCCTAAATCCCTATTTAGGAGAGAGGGATTGCTATGCTTAGAGTTTTAGCTCTAATTTTGTGTTTACGTAGTTTTTTTTGTCTAACAGACAACCACTTCTCTTTTTTTCACTTACAAAATAATAGGCATAGCCTTATATTTATAGGGAATTATAAAAACCCTATAAATGACAAAATATATATTTGCCCTTTTAAATAATATCCATATATTATTTAAAGATATATAATTTTAGAAATTTAACCAATCAAGTACTTACTTGATTTTTCTAGGTCTTGAAATATAATCCTTGTATTAATTATATGCTAATCCTTAATTTCTAAAATATATTTTAATTAAATCATACTTAATTAAATCAACTCAGTTTAATTTCTGACCAATGGTTTTTAATGTGTGTGACCTATTAAGTTCCTAATATGTTGGTCCAAATATAAAATATAATTATAATGAAATAGAATTAAATAAATTAAACAATTTAATTTATTATCAATTCATTAATTGATTAATTTATATTTGAAGATCAGATACATCATCTAGCGACGTGTCATGATCCTTAAAATATTAGAAAAGTAATTAGTGGTTTGACTTAACCTTTTAGTGATTGGTTTCTCAATGTAATTAATATATTTTAATCAATAATGTTCTAATTTAACATTAAAGCATGGAATATATTTGTTATGTTAAATCACATTTATTCTCTGCATAATAATTATTTATCATTTGAATAAGATTTGAAACTCTTTTCAAATCTCATTCCACCTTGGTTGATGATTTATTAGTCAATACTATTTGAGAATAGATGGAACATTTTTTTTAATTAACTTAGGGTGATGAATCCTCTTTTGATCACTCAAGTATCTTCATATAGTTTATGTTACACCCAATATCTTTCTTTTTGTTACCTTGATTAAGAAAACATGTAATAGTATTAAAGTATAATATTCTCTATATAGGTTGACATAGTGATCTCAAGTCCTTATCACTTACACAACCGTCACGTAATCTTTTTCATAAACATATATGATCTGTCCATAGAATTCTCATGCGGCTCAGTTCAGTACATTTACATGTTTTATAACAAGCACCTACATATTAGTTCTAGGTATCCCTTATACCTTAACTTATGAGAATAACTACTTCATTTCATAAAGAAAAAAACATGATATGTACCAATCTCTGTTACTTTAATGAATGTTTAGTATTTAAGAGAGCATCGACCAAGAATATTTTAAAAACAATGCTTTAATGCAATAAGAATTTCATAATTATAACAACTTTATAATTTTCTTTACAAAACATTTTTATCCTATGAACTTTATATTTACTCTAGATTTATTAATCTAATATTATATGAATATTAAAGATAAATTAAATCTTTATTAATAATAAATATATATTTATATTAATATAATAATACTATATGTAACCAGCCCATAAACTATCATGCATATTAAATTGACATTTACTAGGAAATTAACAAGTTCCAAATACGTAAACTAACATTTACTAGGATATTAATTTCATCTGAACACAAGTCTCAAAAAGAATGTTTAATTGGCAGAGTTCTTCTGATGCACTTCATGCCGAGTTTTGAGTGGTGATGAAAAAGAAGATTTAACACAATCAATGGAGCTGTTTTGATTTCTTAATTAGCAGCCAAGTTAACGTGGTCCTATCAAGAAACAGACTATAACAAAACTAATTTATTTGGACAAATAAAAGTTTCTGTAAGCATAAATAATCTCTTAATCACGTTTTCGCATATAAACCTAATTTACGTTCCACGCCCACGACCATTTTATAGCATTACAACTAAAGAAAATCTGGGACATAGAGCGGGTTACATAGCCAACTTTATCAATAGAGTCATAGAGATAAAAAAAAAAAAAGAAAAAAGAAAAAAAGAGAGAGTAAATATGAGGCCAAAGTGAAGAGTACCCTTGAAATAACGAAGTATGCGTTTGATAGCTTCAAAATTAATGCATCTCAGTTAGAGCATGCAAGAACTGACTCACAAATTCAAGTTGATGGAGCGAGAAAGATCAGGCCTAGTGATAATCAGATATTGTAATGCACCAACAAGAGAGCGATAAAGAGTAATGTCAGAGAAAAGAGGATCTCATTTGCAATGTAAGAGCTGAGCCCAAGCAAGAATGTCACGGGCATACATGGTTTGACTGAGAAAAAGATTGTTTGAAGCTGAGGTGACATCAAGACCAGGGAAATACCTGATAGAGGCCAAATCCTTGGTGGCAAACTCATATGGAGTTGATGAACAAAAGCAGTAAGAAGAGTGTGGTCACTGCCAATAATAATAATATCGTCCACGTAGAGGAGAAGATAAATGAGATATTGTTGGCAATAAAGAACAAAAATGGAGGTTTCAACATGGCTGCAAGAGAACCTAAGCTTAAGTAAAAAGAAACTGAAGCACTGGAACCGGGCACAAGAAGTCTGTTTCAAACCATAGAGAGCTTTCTTAAGCTTGCATACATGTCTAGGAAAGTGAGAATCAACATAACCTGGGGGTTGCTACATATAGGTATGCACCTGCAAAACACAAAGGGTATTTTGAAAATCAAGTTGGTGGAGAGACCAACCATAAATAACTGTAAGAGAAAGAACAACACAAACAGTGGTCGCCTTGACCACTGGGCTGAAAGTGTCAGTGTACTCATAGAAACTAGTGGGATTTATCAACTTCATCCACAGTATGTCCAATGACCAGCAGTTGGTCACATAGAGATTTGAAATCTCAGGGAAATTCAGCAACGGACCAAGACCCTTTCTTCATCAGCTGCAACTCATTTTTAAGACAAATCTCATGAGTCTTCGATCCGTGACTGAAGACATGCTCAAGAGCGAGCCAAACATCACAGGAGGTAGGGAGACCTACAGTGACAGCCATGGCTTCTTCAGAGAGGAAAAACAAAAGGAGACTCAAGATTTGTTGCTTTTTAGCTTTCCATTCCAGAAATTTGAGATTTGTTGGTAACAAATGTTATAACCTAGTTTTGATTCATTTGTTTTTAATTTAATTTGAAGGGGTTAAAATTTGAAATTAAAAGATTACGGGCTTGAATGCAAACTGTCAAAACTTCAGTGACCAAACTGAAAGATGGGGACCAAAACGACGCCGTTTCCATATGCCCTGTTATTTCTTCTTCTTCCTCTGGAAACAGGGGAAGCCACCTTGCAAAAGGGAAAAAGCATCGGTCTGCCACGACCCCATCAACGCAACCAGACCATAACGTAGACCAAATGCAGAGCACCAAACCCCTTTCTAGCCGACTTTCCTTCACCGCCACGAGGTTGCCAACAGACCGAGGAAACCGCCACCAACAGTCCAGCGATGAAAGGACTGTTGGTGTCCCAGTCCAACCAAAACACAAAGTCCCAGACCTTATCATTATCCTGGGAAGATAAGGAGCAAATCTCACGCAAGAAAGCCTATAAAAGGCAGAGGCAGAACCGAAGACAGAGGGGGGGAGACAAAAAAAACAAAGAGAAAAGAAGAGCAGTTCGAGAGGAACAGGGGACTTTAACTTCCGCTCACCTAGTTAATCCCATCATCCAAACAAAAACACAGAAACGGAGAAGAACGTACCGAGAGAAAGAAAACAAAAATAGAGTCTGGGGAAGCATCGTCCAGCCGGTGTGTCATCGCCTGCGGCTCCATCTCCAGCACAGGTAAGTCTTCTTCCTTCTCCCGCTCAATATGAATTCACCTAGGACTGTTCCCTTTGAATTTTAATTAACCCCCTCCCCCGTGCTCGCACTCGTCACGAGTGCTTCTGTCTGCAGCCAGGTTACAGGTAGTCTGGTATGAATCAGTAATGGGGCCGGGCCGGGTTGGTTGTATCCGGCCCAGCCTGTACAGCTGGGTAGGATCCAGCCCGGTAAAAAAAAGGGAGAAAGAATGGGTCGGGTTTGAGCCTCAGGCCCAGCCGACCCAAATTGCTTTTGTTAAGGGTGTGTTGGGCAAAACATACTCTTATGCTTTTTACTTGTATTTTTTTTTTTTGATATCTGACCAAACGAGCCCCTTTTGATATTATAAAATTCTAGAAATATTTGAGGATCTTTGAAAGCTCGTGTTTTGTTTTATTTTTTTCTTTGCGTATTGTTTTTTTCCTGCTATATGCTTAATCTATGGACCTTTACTATTGAATGCAAATATGTTGTGCAATGTTTTTATTTGTTTATTATTGTCTAAAAAGAGCAAATAATAAAAAAAGTAAACAAAAAAAAAAGACAGAAAAATTATTTCTTCATTAAAAATTCAAAAAATTTGCAAACTTATTCACTTGTGCTAAAGCCAGGAATATCACACTTCTTGGGTTTATGCAATATTTATCAACGCTAGAGTGTGAAATATTCGTAGGTAAATATTCACTGATGCTAAAGTTAGGAACATTATATATATATATATATATATATATATATATATATATATATATATATAAAGAGAAAAATTCTTAGCAATTTTAGACAAAACCAGTAATGCATCTTGCCTCAGGTAGGACGCTCAAGGGATGATAATATATTTCTTTTTGCGTAACCAATCTTGTACCATAGAATCTCTGCTGATTAGTCAAGGTTCATAGTGATCATAATACTAGGTGACAACTCTTTGAACTAGACATTTTCCCCTCGAAGAATAAGATGTCAAATACATATTCTTTCTCCAATGGAAATTTTTAATTGGTCGCCGCGATGTTTGGGTGTGATAGAATGACGACTCCACTAGGGAATTTTAGGACTAAGCTTCGCTTCTTGTCTTGTTATTGCTATCTTGTTTGTTGTGTTTTTTTTTTTCCTTGCCTTTACTGCTTTAACATGCATCTTTGTTTATATTATCACTTTAAGAGCACACACCTTAAAATTTAGGATAGGTGGAGAAATAATGGTACCCTAACGACTTTAGTCTGGGTAAGACTCGTAAAACCATCTAACTCTCATTTGATTGCTTACTTGATAGTGGTTGATATGTCAATCTGATATTACTTAGGGTCTCTATCTCTATGTTTTTTGTAAGCCTCATATCGATCTTTCGAGGATGATCATTGATGTAACACCCCACACTTTTATATACGTTTATAGTTACTTTCCTACAATTTAGTACATAAAAATACGGGTAATATTTTTCTTCTCCGGTAACATTACAAATTTTAATCCAAAATTCGTAACCCTCATTTCAACTTCCATCATACCTTTAAATTTATTTATGGAGATCATTCTCTCCCTTACATATCACATTTTTTATTATTTCTACTATTTATTAAATTTCTTTTCATTTTGAGTCTCCATTACTCATCTGGTTCTCCTTACTTCGATCTTATATTTATGCGAGGGTTTACAACTGAGCATGCAAGAGACCCTTTTGGACTAGATAGTGACCTATCTCTTGATGCACTTAAATGACGAGAACCTACCTACTAGATTGTACCTTATGTAATCTCGCTATAGCAAGCCCAACATGTGGCATCTTGAATTCCAGGACCATTGGGTGGCAAATGATCATCGCATAGGATACAAGAGTCCGAGTTATTATAGTTGACAAGAAGGAATTAACTTGAATTGAAAGCCGAAAGGTTTATATAAAGCTCAAACTTAAGCAAGACTGGATAAGGATCCCCTCGTTGACATAATAATGACATCAGGTTCCTAAAATCCTTGAATAACGACCATTGCCACCACGTGAAGGACGAGTCCACATTGAATCTGTATTTTTCCTGCGCATGATTGCATAATTTTCATATAATGGGTTGAAATATAGGTTCCCATTGAAACACACCTATAACACTCGATTACGAAAAAAATAAATGGATAACAAAGAAAGAGCTTATTGGAAGCTCAACATCGAAAAGAGTTGGAAAGTCTTAGAGAAGAAGTTGGAAAGTCTTAAAGAAGAAGTCATAAGGCTTATTAGTCTACTCGAACAAGCCTTGAGATCTAAATTCGGAAAAGCAAAATTTACAGCTCAACCTGAACCTTTGCTCACAAATCCACAAAATCTGGGGGCAAATAAGGTGTCATTTGAATATCAACAGGCTACGTATTCCCAAATTGCTTAACTAACATATCCCATAAGAATGTCGTCTACCATTGACTTTATAGTGAAGGAATCTTAAAAGGACAAGATGGTAAAAGAAGATGGCCCGGAAAAATTGACTGCCCTAGAGCAAAGAATGAGGGCGTTCGAGGGAAGTAGCCTACATGACCAAATAAAGGCTGCTGAGATGTGTTTGGTGCCCAACATGATCATCCCTAAAAATTTTAGAGTGCCTGAATTCATCAAATATATAGGAAATCAATGCCCTATAACTCATCTCAAGCCATACTACAACAAAATAGCTGAGGTGGTCTATGATAGGTCAAGCTTGCAAGCCATGAAAAATGACAACAAGGAGTCCATAAGAGAATACATCTAAAGGTGGCGTGAGACAACTACACAAGTTGATCCTTCTTTGTTGGAAAAGGAAATAATCAATTTGTTTGCCAATACTTTCAAGGCCACATACTTTGAATACATAGTTGGAAGCTCTGAACCATATTTTTCTAACCTGGTTGCTATAGCTGAGAGGATTGAACAAGCTATCTAGTTAGGAATGATTGCTGACTCGACCGAGGAGAAAAGTTTCTTTAGAAAAAAGAAAGAAACTAAATTTTACAATATTGAAGATGGTTACAAAGGCAAGAGAAAAAACTACCAAAACAAATACACCTAGAGATCAATCGTCCTAAAGATGACACCACAAGGTCATTAGACCAAGACCGGTCTATGCGTGACCTTAATTGACTACTGGAAAAGTGCCCTTGTTGAGGAGTTCATAGGAGAGAGATGATTGGAAGATTCCAGAAATTCCAATCAATGATTGCTAAATGTTTAGCCCTTTTATGTGTCACCTTGCTAGTAATCATAGCTCAAGATGTCAGCATAATGTCTTTGTTGTTGAGCCTCTTTTCTAAAATTTCAATGAAATAATGAGTTTGTCCTTCAATTGCGTCTCTTTCTTTTATTTACAACAAAATATCCTGAAAGAGGTTCCCTTTAAGGACTCACAAATACATTATTGAAGCCTCGTGTGATCTCATAGATGCAATTCATTCCTTTTACCAAAAATTTTGTCCCCTAGTGGAATTTTGAAAAATTAAACTTGCATTTTGATTTCACAAATGATTCGATGTTTATTTAGAATGAAATTTTTGACATTCTACTTGTAGAATGGAACATGAATCAAGTAACTCCTTCATTAAAGTGACTAAACTCTAAAATAAAGTGTATGAATAAAAAAAATGAACAACTACCCTCACACCATGACTCTTGAACCAAGTGTTTTTAATGTATGTATAATGTATGTAGTTGAATCGTTGTTCATAGACTCATGAAATGAATTTCTTTGTGAAAGTCCAAACCATCACACTAGATGATATCAAAATTTATTGATCTTAATCACTTGTATTTGAAATGAGGAAAGGTCATCTTTGTTATTCATTTCACATTTTAAAATGAATATATCCCTTATGGTTCCTTTTTAAGCCTGAATAATTTTTCTTTCATAAAAAATCTCGACTAAGATCACACCCTACATTAAGGGAAAATAAAAATTTTAATGATAAAAAAATAGGAAAAAGTTATGAGAAAGCTAAAAAGCCCAAGAAACTCAAATGCTAGGAGGCATACCCAAATGATAAGAAAAGGTGATAGTCAAAACAAAGTGAGTATGCCTCGACCAAAATAATGAAAATGACAAATTAAAGAAGAGCGGTAAAAGAAAAGATGAAAGACATAAAAATTCAAACTACTGATAATGATCCTCAATCTTTGAAACCTTGAAACAGTCTTCGAACCTTACGAATCCTTTCCTGTCATAGCCAAAACAACACACTCTACAGTATGTGCTTATAGAAATCCTTTCTATTCAAGCAAGCAAGCAACCTGAAACAATAAACAATGCTCTCAAAATGTAAAGAGTACTTTTTCATAAAAGTCATGACATTGAAAACAAGCTACTCATTATTATTCATGTTGATAAAATGAGTGATAAAAAAGAGATCATTTTTCTCAAACAAAACCTCGAGTTTTTTCTCGAGCCCTTCACTTTGAAACTTATAAAAATAGAAGGTCGCCTCATGATGTAACTTCACCAATGGCAATATCGCAAACATAAAAGCAAATCATCTATTTTTCAAGAAAAATCACTAGGGAGTTGTAAGATTTCAAAAAGCAAATTGTTTTAAACTCACATCGATTTTTTTTTTTTAAATGCAAGATCAAAATTTCAAGATTTATTCTAGATAACTATTCCTTCACCAAACTGAAAAAGAGAGAAAGGAAAAAATGGTTACTAGAAACTATTATTTGTCTAAGTCGTTAACAGAGCATATTTAAGGGCAATGACCAAGTACAGAGGGCAACATTGTGTTTAGAAGAAAAATTGATCCTTTCTAGGTAACCGTGAAATAGGGAACATTTTCTACAACGAGACAAGGGGGCATTTTTGTTTACAAAAAACAGTTTGATCTTTTCAATAAGTGACACCAAATGTTTTTAACACTGAGACAGAAGAGTAATGAATGATCCTCTCAAATTATTCAATGAGACATAAAATCTCCAGCAAGTAAATATATCATGATGAGCACTATGAAGGCTGATTTGTGTAACAATTCTGGAAAAAAGACTTAGATGAACCAAATCGAGTGGGCTAGAAGTCAAACGATGAAGATGACCCAAATCAGAAATAGCAAGTCCTCATCAATCAAGCAACAAGAAGATTGAGAAGAAACGGGGGCCTATATTTCAAATCAGGTAAAGATGCATGCATAACATCTAACTTTGAAACATTGAACAATATGTTTTGCAAATTTCATAAAAGAAATCCTTGATAAGAACTATAAAAAAGGGAGGCCACCTTGAAGTGGCCAAGAATTGAAAATGCTTTTGAAAATTTTTCGACATGGGTAGGCCGCTCATGATAATTAGGCCACCCGAAAAATCTTTGTGTTTTTTTCTTGGGTAAGTCACCCATTACAATGAGATCATTTCTGAAAAATCTTCGTATTTTTCACCCGGGCAGGTCACTCATTACAATGAGACAATTCAAAAAAATCTTTGTATTTTTCCACCTTTTTATTTTTTATTTGAATAGGTCACCCATTACAATGAGATCATTTCTGAAAAATCTTTGTATCTTTAAAAAAAAGATCTCTACATTTTTCAACAATCAGATAAGTCGCTTGGAACAATTAGATTATTTGCAAAAAATCTTCGCAATTCTTCTCCATCGAGTAGGTTGCCTAGAACAACTTGACCATTTTTCGAAAAAAATCAAAAGAAAAGAAGAGGAAGGGCTTTCACGTTTATTTTCTTTACAAACTTACTATACGAAACCAAAAGAAAATGAATTTTCCAATGTCTTTGCACTGTAAGTATTGTAAAGAGGGGAACAACTGTTATAACTCAATTTTAACCCATTTGCTTTTAATTTAATTTTAAGAGGGTTAAAATTTGAAATTAAAAGATGAGGGGCTTGAATGCAAAATCTCAAAAATTTAGTGACCAAGCTTAAAGCCCAAAATGACGTAGTTTCCACATGCATTGTTTCTTCTTCTTCTTCCTCCTCTGGAAACATGGGAAGCCACCTGCAAAAGGAAAAAAGCATCGATCTGCCACGACCCCATCAACACAACCAGACCAGATCGTAGACCAAATGCAGAGCACCTGACCCCTTTCCAGCCGACTTTCCTCCACCGTCACGAGGTTTCTAGTAGACCAAGGAAACCGCCACCAACAGTCCAAGGATGACAGGACTATTGGTGTCCCAATCCAACCAAAACATAAAGTCCCAGACCTTATCATTATCCTGGGAAGATAAGGAGCAAATCTCAAGCAAGAAGTCTTATAAAAGGTAAAGGCAAAACCAAAGATAGAGTGGGGGGAGAAAAAAAACAGACAAAAAAGAAGAGGGGTTTGAGAGGAACAGGGGACTTCAACTTCCGCTCACCTAGTTAATCCCATCAATCAAACAAAAACACAGAAACAACAAAGAACGGACCGAGTGAAAGGAAACGAAAAGAGAATTGGGAAAGCATCTTTCAGCCGATATGTCATCGCCTGCGGCTCCGTCTCCAGCACAGGAAAGTCTTCTTCCTTCTCCCGCTCAATATTAATTCACCTACTACTGTTCACTTTGAATTTTAATTGACCCCCGCTCCCCATGCACGCACGCTTCACCCGTGCTTCTGTCTGCAGTCGGGTTACTGGTCTAAACTAGTAACCGGGCTAGACTAGTTGGATCCAACCTAGCCCGTATGACCGGGCTAGATCCAACCCAGTAAAAAAGGAGGAAGAGTGAGCCGGCCTAGGCCTCAGGCCGAGCCAGCCCAAATTCCTTTTGCCACGGGTGTGTATGGCAAAACACACCCTTATGCATTTTCCATATATTTTATTTCATTTTTATTTTGATATCTGGCCAAACGAGCCTCTTTTGATATTAGAAAATTTTAGAAATATTTGGGAATCTTTGTTGATTTATTTGGGGGCTCCCTTGCGCTTTGTTTTATTTTTTTTCTTTGCGTATTGTTTTTTTCCTGCTATATGCTTAATCTACGGATCTTTATTGTTGAATACAAATATGTTGTGGAATGTTTTTTTTTTACTCTTGTCTAAAAAGAGCAAATAATAACAAAGGGTAAACAAAAAGAAAAGGGCATAGAAAAATTGTTTCTTCTTCATTAAAAATTCAAAATTTTTGTAAATTTATTCACTTGCTCTAGAGTCAGGAATATCATACTTCTTGGGTTTATATAATATTTACTAACACTAGAATTGGAAATATTCATATGCAAATGTCCACTGATGTCAGAGTCAGGGACATTATATATAAAAAAGAGGAGAACAAATTCTTAGCAATTTTAGACAAAACCAGCAATACAACCTGTCTTAGGGAGGATGCTCAAGGGGTGATAGTATCTTCCCTTTCGTGTAACCAGTCCCGTACCATAGAATCTTTGTTGACTAATTAATGTTTCTAGTGACCATAATATTAGGTGATAACTTTTTAAACTAGATATTTTTTCTCAAAAAATAAAATATCAGGTATTTTTTTTTTCACGTTAAATTTTTTTTAAAAGATCACTGTGATATTCAGATGTGAACATGAATATCCTTCAATGGTTATGGCAGGCTTTTGCAGAGAGCCATCAACAAAACCAAGAAGATTTTGGCAGGAGAGGAATAAGTTTGCTCTTCGGAGCAAGTAATTTGTGACTGAAAGCTTAATGATAACAATGTGGACCATGGTATTAAAGGAGAAATCAAGTGAGCAACCATAGAGAGAAGAGAAAGAAGATATCAAAAGGATGTTAATATATAGAAAGCTCTGACCATGAGAATGTTTTGTAAATCACAATACTGTTAGAGATGGAGATAAATTTTATTTATAGAAAAGTATATGGCTATGCATGAGAAGAAAACAAGACACAAATGGAAACAAATCATGCAATATCAGGATAGATTCTTGAGCATCCATAAAAGACTCAATCGTACTCCCAAACCGCTTGAAACTCGTCAATATAATACTCAACAAATATAGGGAGAAGGAAGCTAAGAGCATCATCAGATACACCTAGCTAGTGACACCAAGTGCATTGCATGCTCAGTGGAACATTTCTCAAGGAAAAAGATCCGGAAGTTGTGGACAGCAGTATGGAGAAATGACATGACAATATAAATACCAAGAGCCTGATTTTGAAAAACAATTGAATATCACTTGTAGAGTCTCCCAATCTGATCGCGCTTCATTTTATCATTCTTTTTGAGCAGTACAGAGTTCCCGATACAACTCTACAGGATCACGAAATGCTACATTCGTTTTTCCCACAATTTTGTTCCCACCCTCAGGATCGTTACTTTGTTTCCATTCAAAAACCTTAAAATAAAAATAAAAATAAAAAAAGCTACTCTCACTACCATCACCAACCCCCACAGTACTATTCTCATCAGCACCCTCACGGCCAGCATTTTCTACAAAGTCCAAAGTTTTATTCTTATTCAACTCTTCCCTATAACTATTCTCATAACTGATGGATGAAGAAGACGGCCTCGCATAGGCAGGATTAAAAATGGAAAATTGTGGGTTCTTTAAAGGTAATTGAGAATGAATGATGGCTAACAAACTAGTTGGGAATTGACGGCAAGGAACGTCGAAAGAGGGACTAAACTGGTAAGTGTCTGAAACCCAGTTGTTAAATTGTCTCGATGAATTATGACAGCAAAACTCTAGTCCTACAAGTATTGTTTCTTGATGCCTAGATTCTAAACAATGAGCTAAAAGGGCCTCCAGCCACTAGAAACTCACAAATAACACCATACCAAAAAAATAAAAAATAAAAACCCAGTAAATTTTTATAGGTGTAACCAAGATTGTCAATTCCGTTCCGTTTTGCCCGGAATGACCGAAATATTTCATACCAATTCAAAAAACAAAATAAAACGGAACAAATTTCATCTCATTTTAAATCTCGGTCCGTTCTGGATTTTTCGGCTAAATTCCGCCGGAACGTTCCGGTTTCATTCCACATGTTCCGTTCCGCTCTTGAAAAGCTATTGAATCAAATTGAACCTTATTCAATTTAATTAATTAAACCATCCAATTACAAAAAGCTCTTTTCATTGCTATTTTCAATAACAATGATATTGATATTAAATTGAAAATTATTATTACTATTTTCATTAACAATGATATTAATCTTTTAAAATTAGATTTATCACTAATATATATGGTTTATATTCATGTTGTTTTTTTCATGTTTATACTTTGTAAGAATTTGAGCAAAACAAGGGATGCTTTAGATTCCATTAGGCTTGATAACATTGACCTAACTTTATATTTAAAATATTTATGTTAAAACATTTTATTTTCATAATATTTTGATATTTTGTTTAAGTGGAATTACTTTAAGTTAAAAACCTATTTAATCTTGACTATTTATGAATATTTTAAAATTTAAAATTATATTTGTTTGGTATTATGTTTGTATTGCATAATTTATAATTAATTTATCTTGAATTTGAATTATGTTTGTTGAATATATATATATAAACAGTACAACTCCGAAACGACCTGCCGAAACACTCCAAAACTAAAATATTTTATTCTAATTAAAAAAATAAAATACCTACCAAAACAGAATTGACACCATTGAATGTAACTGTACGTAAGTGTGTCAACTTCAGCATATGTTGACAAAAACAAACGAAATGTAATGAAGTTGCAAATAAATGATTCAGAGAGAGAGAGAGAGAGTGGAGGGAAAGTGGTGGACAGTGACAGTTTTAAGCCACCAAAAACTCCAAACCCATGAACGGGTGGTTAGTTGGTTCTACAGAACAGATGACTTACATCGGTGCCTCCCTCATCACTTCAGGGTTTAACTTTTGAGTCGTTTAGGGCCGGTTCAATATATTTCAGGTTTTTCTATACAGTGGAATGGAGGACTGTTGAGCTTTAATTACTTTTTCTTACTGTATTTTCATTTCTGTTGTTCAAATACACTTTTTTTTTTCCTTCAATCATGCACAGTGTCTATCTCAATATAAATTTTAGGCAACTTACCATCCAATTCAAGTAAAGCAGGTGTTGATATGTTAATTTTATTCCATTGAAATGAAGTTGTTTAGGGTCTTTTGACAGCACTTTCTATCGCAACTTATTTTAGAAATAAACATATTGAAAATTAAGACATAGCCTTTCTAATAACCATTGTTCCATCAAATTTATAACAGTATTCTACATCAACTAATTTTCCAATACATTTATTTCATTAATAGTCCTTTTCACATGCTAAATTTTTTCCTAAACAACTCTAAATATAACTTGACTTTGGGTCTGGAAAACACAGGGACTGCTTGCTAGTTTCTTGGATGACTTAAATCAAATATCAAAGAAGAATTTGTTTTTCATTTTTACTTAAAATGGCGATGTACATGTGCATATATAGTAATGGATCAATAATATTGATCTTACAATCAAGCTATCATTCCTATAATTAAGCTACGAATCCTATAATTAAGCTATCGTACCTTATACATTGGTACTAGGAAAGACAAAAATCACCACGGAAGGAAAGAATCACACATAGAAGGAAAAAATCATAATATTCCAATACTCCCCCTCAAGTTAGTGCATAGATATTACACATGCCCAACTTGTCTAAGAACTTTGAGAACACTTGATTTGAAACTGCTTTGGTGAGGATATTAGCCAATTGATCCTTAGATCGAATTTAAAGCAACTTCACAATTTTATCATCTAACTTTTCTTTGATGAAGAACTTGTCTATCTCCACATGTTTTGTACGATCATGTTAAACTGAATTATGAGTAAATCACATGTTACTTTATTGTAACAATATAATCGAATTGGTCACCTAGGAGGATAGCCCAAATCGCTTAAGAGAAGTCTTAGTCATAATGCTTCATAAATTCCAAAAGACATACCTCTAAATTCAGCTTCTGCACTTAAGCGTGCACTACATTTTATTTATTGCTTCTCCATGTAACAAAATTGCCACCTATAAAGGTGAAATACCCTGAAATAGATCATTTGTCATTTATTGCTCCAGCCTAGTCAACATTAGTATATGTATCTGCACTTTAACAATTTGCATTTTGTGTGGATAATATTCATTTTCCAGGAGCGACCTTTAAATACTTCAAAATACACATAACTACATTCATATGTTGCTATTTAGGATTATGTATGAACTGACTGATAATGCTTAGTGCATAGGTAAGGTCCAGTGTCGTGTGTGCTAAGTACATTAATCTTCCTAAAAGTTTTTGGTACCTTTTTTTATCAACTGGTATCTGATTAAAACCAACACATAAATTCAAATGTTCTTTCACTAGTGTATCAGCTGGTTGACATGCTAACATACTAATTTCCTGTAACAAATCCAAGGTATATTTCCTTTGAGAAAGAAAAATACCTTTTTTAGATCTAGACATTTTGATTCCGAGAAAATATTTCAAGGGACCAAGATCTTTCATTTCAAATTCTCTGGACAAGTAACTCTATAAATTCTTCCTTTACTTAGGATCATTTCCTATAATCACCATGTCATTTACATATACAATTAGTGTCGTGATCTTATCATGCTTTCTCTTCAAGAATAAATTGTGATCTGAATTACTTTGATGGTAGCCAAAGGCTCTTATAGATTTTGTGAACTTTCCAAACCATACTCTTGGAGATTGTTTCAATCCATACAATGATTTCTTTAATCTAGCTGTGTATTTCTAGTATCATGCATCTTAGTGGGAGATCCATGGAGACTTCTTTGAACAACTCGCCATGTAGGAATGTGTTCTTCATATCAAACTACTATAATGGCCATTCGAAGTTCATAGCTAAGGATAACAAGATCTGAACTGTGTTGATTTTAGCTACAAGTGAAAATGGATCACTTAGCAAAGGATAACAAGAATGGTTAATCCAAGTTCATAGTTAATACCTTGGTGTGACGTTGTGGTAGTATTTTAACTGGCTCAGTTACAGAAGCATCTTTAATAAACGATTGGTTTGGTACATCACTTTTATTCTTTTCTTAACAGATCAGCTCAGTTTGTAAATCATCATCACTAGCTTCTAACGTTATACCATTTGCATCCACGATCCCCACATCTTGGTTACCAGTTTGTGAGTTATTATCATCACTAGTATCTCTGTATGGATCCAAATTCATATTGTATCCAGTATACTCATATCCTGGTCATTAGGTGGAACTTCTGTAGAAATGTGAAGATCATAGTTTAGAGTCTGAACTTCTTTCTGGTACTCCCTTTGAAGTTCAGACTTAGAAAAATATATTGAGTCTTTATGAAAAACTAGAGGATTGTAGCATCGGTACCCCTTTTAATGAGTAGTGTACACAATAAAAACACATCTTAATGCCCGAGGTTGCAACTTGTTGTGTTGGTACTTATGTAGGTGGATGAATGCCACATATCCAAACACATAAGGAGGTAAGTTTAGGGTGGCTAGAGACACAACACCTTGCACAAGGGCTTGGGATGATGTTTTGAAATCAATAGTGCTAAAGGGTACCCGATTGATTAAATAAATTGAAGATGTAAATTGAAGATGTAAGAGCTTTTCCCCAATAGGGCAACGATATATGAACTTCTATCAATGAAGCATGAACAACCCATTCTGTTAGGGTGTATTAGGACTTGATGGATGATTCCATGGGTTCTCAAGTACTACTGAAATCTCCGCTATTATCATTGTGAAGAACCTGAATTTATGCATTATACTGAGTACAAATCATTCTATAAAATTGTTGAAATAACATATTCACTTCACCTTTGGACTTTATCAAACACGCCCACATTACCCTTGTACAATCATCAATAAAAGTAACAAACCAACGAGATCCATTTAATGTAGGTACATTGGATGGACCCCAAACATCTGAATGTATGACTATAAAAGGAACTAAGCTTCTATTTAAGCTTAATGGAAATGAAACACGATGGCTCTTTGCAAGTTCACAAACATCACATTTAAAACTTGAAATATCATATTTTGCAAATAAGTTAGGAAATAATTTTTGCAAGTAACCAAAAGAGACTGTAAACAATAGGGTTTCTGTAATATTACTTTTCTGTTTTATTCTCCTCCATAGGAGGCAATATATATTACAATTCAGAGACAAAATAGGAAAAATATAGAGTGGATAAACAGGAAAGTTATTTGTTCCTATATATATACAAATACAAATCAATCTAGGATTTAATACAGCTCATGCGCACACTCCCTCTCAAGTTGGTGCATAGATGTTTATCATGCCCAACTTGTCAATTATATCATGAAATGCCTTTCTTGAAACTACCTTTGTGAGTACATTAACCAGTTGACTTTTAGATTGTATATATGGAAATTGTACGATTCTTACATCGAGATTCTCCTTGATGAAATGACGATCAACCTCAACATGTTTAGTGCGATCATGTTGAACAGGATTCTGTGTGATTGTTATAGCTGCCTTATTATCACAAAAGAGATTTATAGGTTCAATATATTCAATCCCTAAATCCCTCAATATATTCCTTATTCATATCAATTCACCTACACCATGAGCCATCCCTCGAAATTCAGCTTTAGCACTTGATCTTGCCACTACTTTCTGTTTCTTGCTTTTCTAAGAGTCTGTATACCCTTCAATGTTAAGAATACTATTTTTTTATGAACAACAATCCTCTTCCTGGAGAACCTTTTAAGTACCGTAAAATTCGATATACTGCTTCCATATGTTCTTTATTTGGTGCATGCATGAACTGACTCACCATGCTTACTGCATATGTTATATCAAGTCTGGTATGGGATAAGTAGATTAGCCTTCCAACTAATTGCTGGTAACGATCCTTATCTGTTGGATCCTGATCTGGAAAAATTCTCAGCTTATGATTCATCTCCATGGGCGTTTCTACTAGTTTGTAACTAAGCATTCCAGTTTCAGTTAAAAGGTCTATCATATATTTTTGCTGTGAAAGAGATATTCCCTGCCTTGACCTTGCCACCTCAATTCCTAAAAAATATTTAAGGTGTCCAAGATCCTTCATTTCAAATTTAGTAGTTAGATACCTCTGTAATGCTTTCATTTCACGTGGATCATCTCCTGTCATGACCATCATATCATCCACATATACAATTAAAGCGGTTACTCTTCCTTCGTTATGTTTTATAAACAAAGTATGATTGGAGTTACTTTGTTTATAGCCAAACTCCTTCATTGTAGCAGAGAATCTCCCAAATCATGTTCTAGGTGACTGTTTCAGTCTATACAATGACTTTTTCAGTCTGCAGACTTCACCTTTACCTAAGTTGCTGTTAACTCCAGGTGGTAGTTCCATGTAGACTTCTTATTTCAGATCATTATTAAGAAATGCATTCTTAACATCAAACTGTTGTAGAGGCCTGTCTCGATTTGCTGCTATAGATATAAGAATACAAATAGTATTAATCTTGGCTACTAGTGCAAAAGTATCCTGATAGTCTACCCCATACTTTTGTGTATATCCTTTTGCGACTAGTCGAGCTTTATACCTGTTAATACTACCATCTGGGTTGAGTTTCACAGTGAACACCCATCTACATCCAACTGTCTTCATTCCTTTGGGCAGCGAAACCAATTCCCACGTAGCATTTTTCTGTAGAGCCTCTATCTCTTCATTCATTGCCTTTCTCCATCTTTTATTAGCCAATGCATCTTGCACATTACTAGGAATAGAAACTGTGGAAAGTTGATTAACAGTAAGTGCATATGAACGAGACAACCTATGAGAGGACACATAATTATTAATTGGATATTTGGTTTTGACTGTAAGATTAGGTTCATATTGTTTTTTTTTGGGATTCCCTTATTCATCCTTTATGGATATCTAAAAGTGGGGTTTGCTGTAGGACAATATGTTTCATTAGACTCTCTAATCCCAGGACTTACCTAAGGAGGAACATTCGTGGATGATTCTTCAGGGAATGGTGTAAATGGGGGCAACTCAAATGGTGATGCAGCTTTATCAGGAAAAAATAGAGCCTCATGTGTGGAATCATTCTCGGCATCAGTGCTTTGATCACAGCCTTGTGGATTCAATTGTTCATTCTCTTCTAACTGGAACAAACAATAACAATAACAGGTAATAATTCCTATGGAATTTCTTTTGATACATAAAATTAGGTATAAACCTCTTTTACAACATACATTTTCCATCTATTACCAATATCCTATCCCATTTACCGAGAATAATTTCATCTTGGAAATCTCAATACAACTCAATAGTTTCGAACACCATCTCTTTATGAATCAATTCTCACTTGATACCAAGATATTCCTCTTTTGGTATCATTAGCTTATCTCATTCTTTCAGAATAACTAATCAATATTTTCTTTTTCATTTTCTGAAAGGTAATTGCTGATACTATTGAATCTCATTAGTATCATTAGTCTTCCAATATCGGGTTAGACTAATCAATTCCATTTAAGTGTCGATATCAATACAACCAATTGATATCATTAACTATTTCTACCCAAAATAGTTAATCAATTCTTATTCATATCTAGTTTATCATCAAAGTTGTCGATGTCAAGAACCCTTGCCATCATTAGCCTTCTTACCTAGAGTAGCTAATCACACTAGAAATGGTTGTATATACCAATGTGATCCATTGATATCATTAACTATTCACGACCTAGAATAGTTAATCAACTTTTCCTTTTCCCTTAACCAGAAGTAACCATGTCGATGTTAGAAATCTTTACTAACATCATTAGTCACCCAATTACTCGGGATCGACTAATCAATTTAAGAAATATCGGCACCAATGGAACCCCATCAATACCATTAGCTATCCAAACCCGAATAGCCAATCAATGTCATTTGAAATGCCGGTACCAATGGAACCTCATCGATACCATTAGCTATCCAAACCTGGATAGCTAATTAATGTCATCTGAAATGCCGGTACCAATGGAACCCCATCGATACCATTAGCTATCCAAACTCAGATAGTTAATCAATGTCTTCTCAACCTTCCATTTGTACCGATTCCCTTTCATTCTTCTTATTAACATCATATACATTATAACCATAATTGCCTAGTATCATACACACATAACCTTAATTACCAACACTACGATTACTAAGCATCATTCACATAACTTTGATTACCCTCATTGCAATGCCAAGTATCAATTTATGCCCTTAGCCACCCTCATCATGGTGCTAAATATCATCATAATGTATCCTTAGCCACTGATACTATGTTGAACAATTATCTATCATTTCTCCTCCAATCTCCTAGTCATTGTGTATACATAATCCATACCGAGGTATGTAAAATAATCATGTCTATTCCAAAGTTATCATGGCTAATTCGATACCTATCAATGTATACAAGGTAATCATATTCATTCTAATAATAACATAATTAATTTGATACATAACAATGCACATAAGGTACTCATGTTCGTTCAAACATTATCCTAGCTATCTTGATCCATACCAATGTACGAAAGGTACACATATTCATTCAAACATTATCCTAACTAATTTATCTATACCGTTATACGCAAGGTACTCTTATTCATTCCAATATTTATCGAAGTAATAAAACAATACATTCTGAAATTTATCAATGAGTTTACACAAATTAAAAAGACAAGGTGCGATGCACCTACCTGTTTCCCCAACTGATCGAGTCCCTTGGTGCGATGCACCTACCTGTTTCCCCAACTGATCGAGTCCCTTCAATTCCTGACAACCCTGCTCTAAGCATCTCTTCTGTTTTAGAATCAAGAGATACAATTAGTAACCTCTTTTAATTTTATCACAATGTGTGTTCTCATATTGAAATCTCATTCACATGAATTCATCACCATGTTTTAATTTCATTTTCCGATTATTTCTTTCAACTATCTCATTACACTTTCTAGATCAGTTTTCACTCGAGAACACTGTTTACCATTAAATTCGTAAGTAAAATTATAGAATTCAGTTTTAAGTTTAGTTTGGCTCCTTGGAAAGGTAAGACACGGTTCTATAACTCTACTAAAGGATCGGAAGACCAATTTTGCCCTTAACACCCCTGAAATTATCTGTTATAGTACTCAACACAATCTATCAAGTACAAGACAGTTCGACCCTTCTTTCATTTTCAATTCATATCTAGAGTTCTAGGACTCCAAATTACGCGAGCTCAGTTTTTTTTAAAAATAACATTTATACCTACAACCTTTGTGAAGAACCCAATCTAGAATTTTATCATTTTGGTTCCCTAACCATAGCTGAAAGGTGAGTGATAAAACTGTTAAGTCCCAATACATAGATTGGACAACCAATATCTTCATTTTCCTACTATCAATAATATGGCCAAACATGCTAAGAAAAGGCACTAAGGATTTTATTCAATTTAAATCATAATTAGCATGTTTTTGATGGTTAAACACAAATCAAGTCTCCACACTTTCCATTTATTTCATTTTTGCTAACCTAATTTAAACAAATGTTTCATTAAGGTTCATGTTTATCCAAACGCAATCCGAATGAATACAATCCAAGTGGTAAAATTAACCACCATTATACCATGAAACAGATACCAAAAACTCATAGCATTTTAACGGTTAGATCTTCTTAGATCAAGACAAAACCAAATGGACCTAAAAATTGACACTATATTGTTCTCCGATGAATAACTTCTTGTTGAAGTCTTTAATCCCGATCTCCACCATTCATAATGAAAAGCTCATCAATATAACCCACGTATCAAACATTGAGCAGGATCCAACGGTGGAAAAAGGCGAAAACTGCCAGTGACCATGGCTAACCTGCAGGCATGTTTTCCTTGAAATGTTGCAAGGGCTATATCGCTCACACCAAACCAGAAAATTCAGATCCCAACGGTCAGATGTTAGCGGGTAGTGAGAAGCATAATATATCCAAAAACCAAACCAATCCAACGGTGAAATTAAGAGATATGGCCGTTTGAATGTTTGCTCTCAAGGTTCTCTCTCTCTCTCTCTCTCTCTCTCTCTCTCTCTCTCTCTCTCTCTCTCTCTCTCTCTCTCTCTCTCTCTCTCTCTCTCTATGTTTTTTTTTTTTATATATTTTTTTATATA
>Ga0325410_1000157_pt1 | contig 66318 bp, 52 predicted proteins | sample PopdelMetagenome_16_FD_206182 | JGI IMG/M metagenome (GOLD analysis project Ga0325410, IMG submission 206182) | Populus deltoides microbial communities from Bellville, Georgia, United States - Xylem-PdIQD-R3 | ecosystem: Host-associated > Plants > Phyllosphere > Stem > Wood/Secondary xylem... | reverse complement strand
TATGAAAGGAACTTGATTTGTTGTTAACATAAGTTATAATCATGAATGCCTGATAACATTTACAAGTATTAGCATTATTCGAATAAGATAACTAATGTAATCATGTTAACAATTTATAATCTGATTGAAACCTCCTTGTGTGTGGTTTCCAATTGAATAATAAGAGTTTATACTATACTTGTTTGAAATACCATTGTGGATCCTCTGACCTTGACATTTGTTTTTATCATTGTTTAATTCTTATATTAATCCTCATCTCTCATCAACTTCTTCATCTTCTTCTTCTTCTTCTCCTTTATTATTATTATTATTATTATTATTATTATTACTATTACTATTATTACTATTATTATTGTTGTTATTGTGTTGCTGTTAACTATAATTTATACAATTAACCTCCCTGTGGTTCGACCCCGGTTTTACCAGGTTATTTATTACTTCGACACTCCTGCACTTGGGAGAAGACATCAATCTTTTGGTCGTATCAGTGACTATGACCTTTTCTCCTTTCAGAAACAGGCATCTAGCCCACATTTGGATTTTTTTTCCCTTTTTTTATTATTGTGATTCTTTTCAATCCAATTAGGGTTGCATCTAATTTATTATAACTTAGTCTTTCTAATTTATATAAATATATTAATTAATTCTTATAATGTAAGATAATTTTTTTTTATTGGTGTTGATTATATTTAATTAAGTAATATTACAAAAAAAAACTAATTTGCTTTCCAAGAAATCTCTTCAAAAAAAAAAAACAAAGAGAGAGAGGTGACCTGGTTAATAACTTGTATTTTTTAGTGTCACTTGAAACTTTAACCTAAGCTTTCTCATCATATCTTCGTGGAGAAACTTATGAGATCATCTAGCAAAAAGAGCTCAATCTTGATGTCTTACAACATAATTTAATAACATATTTGTGAATATTTTTACTTGAAATCATGATTTATAATTTTGCTAAAAATAAGTTAAAATATTTTAGAAAAAAATTATTTTAATGTACAAAAATTATTATAAGATAATTTTTTTAAAAAAACTTTTATTTTTACTATGTATGAAGAATGAAAAGAACCTCTCATTTTTAAGATATTTGTAATGACACTATAATTATACTTTTTTAAAAAACAAAGTTATTGTTATTATCTCTACCACTATAATTACGCTACTATATTATATTATCTAATAATACTTATATAGCATCGTTTGTTTTCATATTGGAGTTGCTTTAGGATAATTCAAAAGTGAGCTAATAAAAAAAAAATTCCATTATCAGTATACTATATAAATGCAACAAAAAATACAATATGATATTACTAATTATCGTTTTGATGAGTATATTAGTATTCTTATTAATATTTTTATAAAATTACTTAAGAAAAAAATAAATTAATTAACGCATAATGTTTTTTTTTTAAAAACCACTCAACTAAAAAATATATATTATAAAATTACATATTATATAAGGATGTAATAGATACAATTAAAAATATGTGGACATATTAGAAACTCATCCATCTATATAAGAACAAATTTAGCTATTTACCCTTAACATATATATGACTTTTTTAAAATATAGATGTAATGAATTTTAAAATAATATTTGAAAGTTATTGGAAAGAATAATAAAAATAATTTTAGTATTTTCATTTTTTCTTTAAAGCTTTTGGTGCTAAATAGATAGGGAAGGAGCCCACACTATCACGAGTCAACCCCCAAATTTGTTTTCAACGTAAAAAAGATACCAAGTTGAAGCAAGTGATCATAAAAAAGCTTAAAAAATATAAGACTAGAGTACTTGACTCAACAAAGTTTAATAAGCTCAAGTAATTTAAGTCACTACCAAAATCTTTAGATTTACTGACGGAATTTTCCGTCGGTATTTGCACTACCATTCCGTTGGTAAAAACATTACCGACAAAATCACCGACGAAAAGTATCCGTTGATGAATCTTTTGTCGGTAATTTTTTGTCCGTCGGTAAGTCCGTTGGTAATAAAAATATATTATTACCGATGGATTTACTAACGGAAAAGACAAGAAAAAAAAATTTCATTTCATCGGTAATTTTCTTAGAAACAAACCGTATGAAATTATGTCGGTAATTATTTAAAAATATTTTTTTAAAAAATATGTTTTACAAAACTATAAAATAATTAAATTAATATTAATCAACACTCTATAATACTCAAAATGCTTGGAAAAAGGAAGAAAATTCAACTAAAAAAAATCATATGAAAAAAATTTAAAAATCCTATAAATAAATCAACTAAAAATTGATCTCATATGAAAAAAAAATCCTACAACAACATTCATATAATTATTAAGAACAAAAACAATTAAAAATAAAATAAAAAACAAATATAGTGAAAAAAAATTCATATAATTTTTTGTTTACCTTAATGTAGTTGCAAGTGAAGCTAAGAAGAGAAAAAAAAAACAAATTCGTAAAAAAAACTGAGAAGAAAAAATAAGAAAGGAGAAAAAGACATATGTGAGCATGGAGGAGAAGAGAAGGAGTTGAGGAAAGAAGAGAAGAAAAAGAAGAAGAAGAAGAAGAAGAAGAAGAAGAAGAAAGGAGACGGGTCTGTTGTGAAATTAGAGATTCTAGGCTTTTTATTGGGGTGTTTACCGACGGTTTTACTGATGAATAATTAAATATTAATACTTTTAATCATTCCATCGGTAATTCCGTCTGTAATATTTAATTTAATCAAAAATTTTCAGAAACCGCCAAATATCACCAATGACTTTTCAATCCGTTGGTGATTTTGTCTGTAATTTTTAATTTAAATTTTTATTTAATTTAAATTTTTCAGAAAACCGTCAAATAACACGAACGACTTTTCAATCCGTCAATGATTTTGTCTGTAAATAACAGTAATTAACAGTACAATTGGAAAGTGAATAGTTCTAGAGCTCTCTGTAAAATACCGACGAAATGTTCCATCGGTTATTCTCTTTGTAATTAACATGATGAATAGTGTTAACAGTTTACCAATAATTTTGCTGACGGAATTACCGACGGAATAAATTTCATCGGTAATTTTGTTGGTAAATATGGCACGTGATCATTTTTTTTTACTTTGTTTTAATTATTTTTTCTCACTATAATTCTGGTAGTAAGTAGTACAAATAGAAATGCAATGACAACAAATAAACTAACAAAAACAATTGACATTCAAGGTTAGCATGACAAGTCTGCAACTTGATCATAATACACGGGCAACCTTATCAAGAGCAAACTAAATAAAATTATGTAGCTCAATTATCAAGTAACTCAATATTGGGGCGAAATTGAAAAAAATTAATAAAAAAAAGAAACGAAAAAAAACTGAGTCAACCTGAGTTAATCCACTAACTCCACAACCATGGCACAAGATTGAAATAACTCTATAAAAAAGAAATTGAAAAACAAAAAATGAAGACCAATTCCTAATAAATTAAATGTTGAATGATAAAACTAAAGAAAAAAAATTCATTTTAAAAAAGGACCAAAAACAACCCATGTTATTAACCTTCAAAACCTGTGACTCTAGTCGTGATGCTAGGACTAATCCCATAGAAGATGAACCCTAAAAAATAACAAAGCAAAACTCTAAATAAATAAAATGTTGATGGGTGAAATTGAATAAAAAATAATTGAATAAAAGAGAATCCAAAACAAAAGAAATAACAATTAAAATAATATAGATTAAATTTGATGTAAAAAAATTAAAATTGAATGTTGAGAAATGAAAATGAAAATAGAATTCAATTTGGAAAAGAATATATATATATATATATATATATATATATATAAAGAAAGAAAAATTGAAAAAATAAGGGCCAAGTTTGATATAAAAATTAAGTAACCCAAATAATGAGGGTCTAAATTATATGAAAAAACAATAAAAGAAGATAAAAAAGCAAAACAAATTGCAATGTAAAGAATAAAAAACAAATTAGATATAAAAAACAAATAAAAAAACACCTTTATATTTTGACAAAAAAAAAAAAGAAAGAAAAGAAGAAGCTTAAGAAAAAAGTCCATCAAATCTCAACCACTACGTCACCCTTTAGTTATGCCATGCTGTCAAAAAGATTTGGAGGTGGGATGTGCTTCACATGCCTCTCTAAAAATGCAGGTCTTCCACTTGCTAAACCATTTGTTGCATGTGTTAATTATTTTTTATTTTTTAAAAAATATTTATATTTATTTAAAGACTAAATTATCCTCAAGTCAATTTGATAATAACTAAAAAAACCAATTTAAAATGATGAAAAAATCTCTAAATAACAATTCAAAGAATTTTGTTTTTAAGAGTAATTTAATTTTTACAAAGTTATTAAAATATAAAAACATTTAATTATTTATGATTAATCTCTTTAAAAAATTTTACTTTAAAGAGAAATAAAGTATTAGCATTGTGTATTAAAAATGTTAAAAGACCGAATTATTCTTGATCAATCTCATAAATCTCATAATGACTAATGAAACTTGCAGAAAATATCATTTTAGTCTAAATAATAAGTTAATTGATTTTTTTTTGTTAGAAAGGTAAAATGATAATGTACTGTGAATTCTCCATTGATTTTTTTTAATAAAAATATAATAATTACATATAATGCTTGTAAGAAATAATGTTTATGCTGGGAAAAAAAGATTATTTTAAAAAAATTAACATAAAAAATCAGTATGTTAATTTTATATGTTTTAATGAAAATAGGAAACATAAATATTGTATATGGATATTTGGTATGTATCAATCATTTGACATATATATAATATGAGAAATAAATAAAATAATTCATGACATTGCATTAAATAACTATTAATCATTAAGTTATCTAAATTTCAATCACTCCTAGATCCGTGGTCTACAGTTAATTAGCATGCAGCCATGATAAATTGCACTTCCTTTCAAGCAAATCTGCAGACATGTGGATATCCACGTTCTACTGGGAACTAAATGGCCATGCCAAAGGGAACCACTCTAGAAATTCAAGTTCTCACGTCCAAGCAATTCAGATATCAATGATACATTACATACACGAAGCAGCCTATCAGTGAATGAGTAAACTAGCAGCAACTAACATAAGCCTACAATCATAGGCATGTAAACACCAGATACAAGACGCTACTTTCACAATCGCATTCAAGACTTCAGCAGACCCATACTGAAGCCAGTCCTTGGCGCACACAAGGCCTTCAACTGTCTCGGGTCTCAAAGAACTCTGTTACTGATCCAGTTCTTTGATCTCGGTATCAAATATAGAGTCAGGATCAGCAGTAGATATCTGTATAGTCAAAATATCCCGAACCAATTTTGAAAGAGTTGGATACTTGAGCTTGTTCATTTTCCAACTCTTGCAAGCGAGGCAATAAAGACTCCTCCAAGTACTGACCAGCTCTGACCTCGTATTTCGGCTAGTAGTGTCCATGATATACATATCAAAATCTGTGAGTCCATGGTCTGAAAGAAGAGTTCCCTGGTTATCTTCCATCTTCGAGTTCTCAAAATTAATTTCCATCTTCAGCATAAGTTGGGGTAAGAGGTAGAGGAAGTGCAACATATTCAAGAAACAGCTCATGATGACCGTCATCAACAATCTTAACATACAAAGAAGCTCCTTCACCAAAGATTTTCGAAAAACAGAACTGAACCAACTTCATCTTAAACCGAGGATCCATGACTACTGCAATTGCCAAAGCCAAGCTGCAATCTTTAAGATATTTGTCAATCTTCTCTTGCATTGGTTTAGCAAGACTCCTAATAAAGGGATCCTCGCTCGCTACTACACGAGACAGCTTATGGATCTTCCATAGTTCATGAAAGAATGTTATTGGAGTTGCATTAATTAGTTCTGGAGGTAAGGACATTGGCTGCATCAAAGAGAGGTTTCAAGTATGTGCATATAATCTCAACCTGCTTCCAGTCTTCCACGGACGGGGCCTCTTTGTAATGAGGATCAGAAGTATCCATGCAAGAAAATACTTCCTTTAATTCAGAAGCAGTGACCAGCATCAGATATGTTGTGTTCCATTGAGTTTGATCGTCAACTGATAGGCTTTTTTCACTGGGGACTTGAAGCTGTTGCTTGAGCTCAAGGAACTTTTCCTCGTGAGATTCTGAAATCTTCACATACTTAATGCTGTCACAGATTTTCTTGATGATCTCTTGTCCTGTTGATAGGACCTCTTTTGCAATGTTGCTTAAAGTACGAGCGCTGCAGTTCCATTGATGATAAGGGGATTTTTGACACGAAGAAGAGATCTGAGGTTTTCACGCCCAGGTTCACCCACTGGGTGATGGAAAGTGATGGAAAATAGCTTGCCTTCCAAACTCCAATCTGATAGACAACAAGCAACAGCATGACTGATTGCCATATCTGAATCAGGATATGGTTCCATCACAACATTTAGGATCCTCCGTTGAGGCTTCCAATCACTATCAATGAAGTGTCCTGTTAAAAACACATAACCCAAGCTTTGGCTAGAAATCCACATGTCCAATGTCAGGCAGACACGTCCAAGCATGCCCTCAACAAACTTCATAATGTTTTGTTTCTCCCTCAAGTAAGTGGCAACACAATCCCCTTGGACAGTATTGAAGCTCACCATGTCAAACCTGGGCTGAAGATTCTGGACAAAAGCTACAAATGCAGAATGTTCGACCATGTGAAGAGGGTAGTCGTGCATTATCATCATTCTGGCAATCTCGTGGTGGCAATGATCTGAATCAAACGAAATGTAGGCTGAGCTGGGGGATCTGTAGCGACGTTTAGGTAAATGGTGATTGACTGCGTTGTAGTGCTGGGCAGGCTCCCTTGGCAATATGACGTTTGAGATGGCTGGTACCAGCTACTTTTGAACCTGTACTGTATGTAAAACTTTGCTTGCACTGGTTACAACTCTCGCCCTTCTACATCCAGGACTTACAGTTTCAATCGTGAAGTGTTCCCAGACCATGGACTTTTTCTTCCTCCGCTTACTAGGCTGCGTTACTGGAGTAGTTTCAAGAGCAACCATCAGCTGATTATTCTCTTCAGGAGTTGCCATTTGGTCTCAAAAAGTGATTATGCAGCAAAATAAGTAGTGACAGCAGTTTAGTATATATGATTTAGCCCACAAAAAATGACTTCAAATAATGTTAAACACACCATTTCAATGTGGCAGCTATACTAGAATATAATGACAATAAATAAATAAATACTTATATTGCACACAGCTATACCAGAATTCAATATGAAAACATGCAATACAGATAAACAGTGATGCATAGCCACAAACCCAAGCAAAAATAGCTGACTAGAAACATTAGAACACCTGAGATGGCAACATTAAAGTAAAACATTATAATACCTGGGCTGGTAACACTCAATGTAAACGTATTACTGCAGAACTAATGTAGATGCCATTGGTGGAAAGTCTAGTGAAAGACAACAGATAGGAATAATTTAACCATTTCAGAACAATACTTAATGATGAGACCAAATAAGTAACTAGGGACAACCATTACGTACTAGAATGAATTATATAAAGGCACCTCAACAGTATAATCATGCGAACACTAGCTCAAGCCATCTGGTAATGACTGGATCATTGTAATAGTATTATAACAACGAGTAAATTAACTTACAGCCAGCCTACAGTCTAAAGTAACAGCTTTCCGATGCTTTGTGAGCAGTAGATGTGATGAAGATAGGAAGTTTTTAGAGAATTGAGCTAATTGATAAACTTCATAATAGTATGTTATTATTGAATAATACAACTGTTAACATATATATACACAGGATTGCAGGTTTGAATTTAGAAACAAAGCTAAGGTTGCGTCTTAGCATTTACACTGCATTTACAGTGAAGATTTATTTGCCGTTACAAGCTTGATATTAGGCTTGAGTGATGGTTGCACAATCCTGTGCAAGGGGCAAGGGATTATTTGTTGAATCTGTGGGGATTTCCTTTATACGCTCCCGCAAGATGGATGAGCCATCAGCTAAGTCAATCTTGAGCAGTAAAGAATGCAGACGTTGGGAAGATAGAGGCTTTGTTAGAAAATCTGCCAGTTGGTCATGAGTGTTGACATGCTGAACATTGAGAATCTTCCTCTGAACCATATCATGGACAAAGTGGAGGTCTATCTAAATGTGTTTCATTCGGGAATGCTGAACTGGATTGAAGTTGAGGTGTGTAGCTCCCAGGTTGTCACACAGCAGTCTTGGTGGAGAGGGAATTGGGAGACAGAGTTCTTTGAACAGGGACAGCAACCAAACTGTTTCAGACGTAGCAGTCGCTAGTGAACGATACTCAGCTTCAGTTGAGGACCTGGCGACAGCCCATTGTTTCTTAGAGCTCCATGAGATGGGATTGATCCCCAGAAATGTAATGTAAGCTGAAGTAGAGGTGTGGTCATTGTAATTTCCAGCCCAGTCAGCATCAACAAAGGTGGTAACATCAAATGAAGACTAACGATTTATGTGAATGCCAAGGAAAATGGTTTTCTTCAAATAGCGGAGCAAACGTTTGGCAGCAGACCAGTGAGTGACTGTGGGTTGATGCATGAATTGTGACAACTTATTAACGGCGAAGCAAATGTTAGGACGAGTAAGGGACAAATATTGTAAACCACCAATGATACTTCGAAATTCAGTGTTGTTGCAGTGTGTTGTGTCGTCAATAAGCTTGAGCTGGACTGATGTGGACATAGGAGAAGAGACATTCTTAGCACCCTGCATGTTGGTTTTGAAGAGAAGGTCCCGTATGTATTGATGTTGCGATAAGAACAACCCGTTTTTGGTGGGTATAACATCCAGCCCCAAAAAATAATGAAGTGTGCCCAGATCTTTTAATGAGAATTGGATGCCAAGTTGATGAATCACATGAGTCAGGAAGGATGGAGTGTTACCAGTGATGACTAGATCATCCACGTAGACCAGCAGATAACACAAAACAACTGCATTGTGATAGATGAATAGAGAAGGATCGGCTTTGGAGTTGTGGAATCCCAGTTTCAGAATGGCCTGTTGCAGAGCAGAAAACCAGGCACGAGGGGTCTGTTTGAGGCCATAAATTGCCTTGTTTAACCGACAGACATGATGTGGAGTGGTGGTATCTTGGAACCCTGGTGGCTGTGACATATAAACTATTTCATGCAGGTTCCCACGCAGAAAGGCATTGTTTACATCTAGTTGCCGCAATGACCAGCCTTGCATGATAGCCACGGTGAGAACTGTTCTGATGGTGGCAGGTTTCACAACATGACTGAACGTTTCATTGTAGTCCAGGCCAGGCCAGGCCGTTGATGATATCCTTTTGCAACCAAGCGGGCTTTAAACCGAGCTCTGATACCATGATGAAGATAGGAAGTTTTTAGAGAATTGAGCTAATTGATAAAATTCAGAATAGTATGTATTTCCTTATTATTGAATAATACAACTGTTAACATATATATATATATATATATATATATATATAATACAGGATTGCAGGTTTGAATTTAGAAACAAAGCTAAGGTTGCGTCTTAGCATTTACACTGCATTTACAGTGAAGATTTATTTGCCGTTACAAGCTTGATATTAGGCTTGAGTGATGGTTGCACAATCCTGTGCAAGGGGCAAGGGTTATTTGCTGAATCTGTGGGGATTTCTTTTATAAGATGCATGCTCACCCCTTCCCATTTATCCTTGGGAAAGTGGAAAAATTTCTTAGTTGATCTTTGGTATAGCACTCCATTGTTGAAGAAACATGTATCTTTCTTTATCATCTTTAGCAACATAAGCAACCAATGTTAATCTGAGATGGTTGAATGGTGAAAATAACCTAAATTCCCAGCCTTAGTCTCAGGGTTGGATCCTCAGAATATGTGTGAAACATGATAACTGTTCAAAACACTTAATACCAATATTCCATGTGTAATTGAGACTGAATCCACCTCTTCGGTCTAGACAAGGAATAGCCACCGGTCCTATATAACTACATGGCCACGATTTCAACATATGTGATCTACCCGTCTACTAGTGCCAGTAGCCACAGACCACTACCACAATGAGCATTATAAGGCCACTGCGTGCCGCACAATGGGCCACCAAGTTAGCTTTCAGTATTTTAACCATGTGGGAGCCCTTTGGGCCACATAGGAGGCCTACAATAACTGTAGGTCCAATGTTAAGGTTCTCCAAAAAGTTTGAGCAGAGGGACCGACATGGATCATGGTAGGGTCAAAATGAGTATTCTTGTCCATCGCAAACAGATTAACCGGTTCACGAGAAGAAAAAACAGATCTGGAATTTGATTTTGCTGGGCTTCACAATTCAGCAATCACAAAGACAATTCAGCAATCACAAAGACAGAAAACCAGCCCAGAACAAAAAAACAGAAATTTAAAAAGGAAAGCAAACCCAATTACTAACAAGTCAGCAACAGCAAGACATACCTCCCTTGACAGATACGTAACAATTAAAACAAGAAATCACACGCCCAGATCAAAACCGAGCAAACCCATCAATTAATCATTAAAAAGGAAACAAATTCAACATGAAATTTTCATTAAGAAAATGAATTTGACTGTTGAAACCTTCAATAGTTCCTTAATCAAGCAAGGAAAGTCAACCAATTTAACAATTTACAACCTTCAATAATTCCTTAATCAAACAAGGGAACTCAGCCAATTTAACAATTTACAACTAAAAAGACAAAACAAGGCAAAAAAACACTAGGGAGACTCAAAATCAAAGAAGAGCACGAGAATCACAACGACCAGGCAAGAAAATGGGAAAGCTGAGGGTTAGGGTTTGTTACCGGTGGAAACAAGAGAAATATGTGATCTTTGAGGTTAAAAGAAGCCCAGGAAAAGAGTTTTGATGGGTCTCGGGCAAGATCTAGGGTTTTGCAGAGAGATCTTGATTTGGGCTTGAAGCCAAACCCAAAATCATAATTGGATCTAGAATTGAGGGAAAACATACCTTTCTTTTGTTAAGAGATATGGGTTAGTTTGGTTCGGGACTAAGACAGACTAAGAGTTTTGAGAGAAAGATCAAAGAAGGAAGGGTCAAAATATTTATTTCTGGACTTCTAGGGTCCAAAGATGTTAATTTAGAATTTTTGTGTACATAAGCCTATATTTTCATACATATGGACAACATGACATAGCCATTATTGCTTTTAAAATCTTTGGCACCTTGTAAGAATTTTGACTGTGCAAGGAAGGTAGCCCATAGGAAAGGGCATTAATAAACTGTTCTTGTTCACTCGTGGTTTCTTCTTCTTCTTTTTCGTCATCTTTTGGTTTTGTTTTGGTGCTCTCTAGTCTACTAGTACTAGTTTAGCCCAATGAGAGGAGGAGGGAGTGTCAAGGAGTTTGAAAGGTACATTTCCTTTCCTTTCCTTTCCTTGGTGACTAGAGATGCTCCTTAGGGGGTTTGTAGTGTGAGCTAGAGAGTTGTTTTTTAAAAGGATCCAACCGGGGTTTTCAAACTTAGGACAAGGCATTCGAAAATGGTGGGCATTATACAAATTTCTTCAATTCTTAAAACATCATAATGGTTAGGTGAGGAATTGAAGGGTGTTACATTGGTGATTGGATTATTTGGAATTGAAAGTCTTGCCTAATCAAATGGTTTATAAATTTATCCATTGAAATGACCTTTGATCAATTTGATCATCGAGAAAGAAATGGCCTAGAAAAAATCGTATCAATATGAACAACTAAACATATCAGTCAAATGAGATCTCAAATTAGGTGTGATGCAATCTAAGTTTTGATTTGCATCCGGCAAGTGGGAAAAAGAAATAAGAAACTTGTTCCTATTCAAACAACAACAAGAGCTATGACACAATAATGACCCACTTGACAATTAGAATTTGCGAGTAACAAATTTCCTTGATTCTAAGACAACATTTCTCTAAATTCAATCCATCAAAATTCAAAACCCAATTGTCGAAGAAGGCATACCTGCCTTTGCTCCTTAATGTGTGGCCCTCGAACGGATGCAACATATTTTCCATTTGCTTTTAGCTGTCTAGTATAGGACTGTATGGTGTTCAAGGTTAGGGTGCTGAAGGTTAGGGCAGGATAAGATCACCAGACACTCGTACCCTATAAAATTTTCGTGTAGTTTGGGCATTGTGACCTAGTATGATCTAGTCCCCGTTCCCTAGCTCGAGCCCGATGTGGGTCGGTCTATAAAATACATACCATCATTTGATTGTTGTTGATGGTTCAGACCTTTTTCTTTCTTTTTTTTTTTTAATCATTCAACATGACAACATAGGCAAATTCATTGTTCTCGCATGCTATCTTAATTATCTAAAAAAAAATCTCAACTGGTTAGGTTTTGAGTTTGCTCTCTAATGATCACGAGTTCGAGTCCCCTTAAGACAACTAGAGGCTTACATGGTCATTAACTTCAGGGCATGTGGTATTAGTCGAGGTGCGTGCAGGTTAACCCGGACACCCACATTAATTAAAAAAAAAACTATTTTTGAAAATCATAACAGCATTTTAATAAATGTAATTATTATTACTATTATTTTGTGCATTGGAATGTTTGTTAAGACTTAAATTATATAATTTCATGTCTCACGATATGAATTTCAATCCTCTCATATTCTTAAAATATAATCAGTCAAATTTCAAGTCTTATCATTTTTTTAATTCATTACTGAATTAAATGAGATAAATAAAATATTTAAAAGTGAAATTATTATTATTATTATTATTTCTATCATAAACTAGATCATGATCATTCAATTTAAACTTAATGATTCCAATTAAATTAAAAAAAAAACTAATTGGGGTAGTGAATTCATTATGCACCTAGACTTAATGAATTGTGTACAAGAAAAATGTAATTACTTTTTTAACCTTAAAATAACTCATTTGCATAGCTTTTAGGGGTAATATTATAATTTCATTAGGACCAATGAATCTTTATTATATTGATTGAGATTAAAGAATTCCTTTTTACTCTTTTTTATACAATGTAATGAATAGAATATCATTGAAATCAAAATAAATCTAACTTAGATTTAGAGACAAATTCATATTTTTGCTTAAAAATGCAAGATGAATTTAATTAGTTACCACTAAATTAGAATTTTTTAAACTGGATCTAAGGGCTTATTCGTCTTTTTATTGTGGTTTTTTTTATTATCAAGTCAAGTCAGGTGCAATTTTGTATTTTTAAAAGACTAAATAATATTTTAAAATAAAAGTTGTTAGTGATGCACGCGCCGACATGTGATGCCACTTTGCATACTTTAAGTGATGTGTGCTGATGCAACCATCTTATTTGATAGTTTCACTCACATTTAACTAGTGTTTTTCCTATGTTTTATATATAAAATATCTTGATATTCTTTGTTTTATGTTTTGAAGGCACTTTTGGATGAAAGATGCAAAAAGGAGTAAATTGAAGGTAATTGACAGATTTGACCTTCAATCGACGTTTAGTGTAGAGCGTGAGCTCTAGAGGTTGAAATGAAGTGATTCCAGTGGCATTAAAAAGCTAACATCCACACCTTTCTGGAAATCTAAGGCAAGAAAATAAAATAAGGAAGAGCATGGAAATCACAGCCTTCAAAGTCAAATCTCATAATCTGTCAGTGTTGACCTTTGGATTCCTGACTCAAAGACCTATCCACACTCCAAATTTCAGCCAAAAACGATGTCATATGATGAAGATATGATTTTTCAAAGATGACAACTGAATTCTGCCAGCAAACAGGTTTCGTGAAGAAACGAGTCCAAATTGCATTCCGAAGCATCTAAACCGACATCCAAGTTTTTATTTCAGCAATTTAGCTCCTCTAAGTCAAAGCTAGAAGATTTTATGCAAGTCTATTTCTTCTTTTTTAGAAAAATAGTTAATGAAGTACTTAAATCTAAACTATCTACTTAAAAGATGACTATTTTGTAAAATAGAGACTAGGGTTTCCTAGGATATAAAAAGAAAGAGAGAAGGGAGAAGAGGAGATGATTATAAGAGAGGAAAACACCCCCTTCCTCTAACGAAACCGAATTCATGTTTTCTTTCTTTTTTTGATTAATTGTTTAATAGACATGCAAGGCTAAACTCTTTTTCTTGGTTGCAAGGACACAGAAACCTTCGAATTTCAAGAACTGTGAGATCTATTTTATCTTTTTAGTGTATATGATGAATGAATATGTTTGTTTCTCTTATGCTTATTTTCTATAACTGTTTATTTTAATTGCTAAAGCGGACTCTAAGTTATTATTGTGAACAATCTATTGCTAAGTTTGCTATCAAAACTAAAGTTATGGTATATAAACTTATGAAGCAACTGAGATTAATAATTGTGGCGAATCCAGATATGTAATCGTAGGGAGAACATTCGATTGATCAAATCAAACATGAACTGCAGACAATTATGTTGTCTAGATTAATCAACTCATCTAGTTCTTAAGGTTGCCATTGAATTAAATTACTAGTGCGGATACTGTGGTTTTTTGATGGTTATGATTTATTATACAGCAAATCTGTTAACTAATCAACATAAGAAAAGATAGATATTAAGAGTATAAATTGACATCTTGTTTCTATGATTAGTTCTGATTTCTATAAGTGGATGTTTACTTGCGACCAAGGTTTGTTTTCTTGATAAATTTCAATTTTATTTAATTTTTGCTTGATAGTTTTCTATTTTCTTTTGCTTTAGCTTAGATAACTTACAAACCTCCCTCCAAATTGCATATCATATAGCATAAAAATCTGACTTGAACCTTCCTCGTGAGATCGACCCCTTGTTTACTCTATACTATCTTGTATGTTGTGTTTTAAGGTAGGGTAATTAATGTGTGCGACTGCTATATCACAATAAATTTTAGCACCGTTGTTGGGGAAGTAATTTTAGTTCATTCTTGTGCTATTATTTTTATTTGTTGTGATTGTTATTTATTTTTGCTTGTTGTGGTACTGTTCATTTATGATAGCAGTACTGGTCAAAACATATTTTTTAGTGGAATTAGGACTTGGCCTTTTGTTTCTAAAAGGGAAACAACATTTTGAATAGGACTAGTGGCCAAAGGCCACTAGCCGTACCCTATCGAGGCCAAATTCCGCTGTTTTCTAGGGTTTTTAGGCAATTTTAGTTTTCTAACATAGGATTTTCATTCAAATTACATTGTTTTCAATCTCTTGTATGGTCGTTTTCTTTTGCGTTTTTTTTTACGATTTATGCTTGTAACCTGTTCTACTAACCAAAAACAAGTTGAGATAGATCTTCGAATTGAAAACACTTTACACAGGTTACGAAAAAAAGCTTATGTCAACACCATGGCTATTGCACAATAGCAAAAACTCGAGGAAGTTGTTGCTCATAATGTGGAAAATCAACCATTGTGCATAAACATCGATAATAATATCAACTTCGAGCTCAAATCTAGTTTTATACATTTGCTACCAACATTCAATGGTCTTGTAGGAGAAGATCCTCATACTCATCTCAAGGAGTACCATATGGTTTGTGTTGGCATGAAACCGAATGGAGTTAACGAAGAACATGTTAAGTTGAAAGCTTTCCCTTTCTCTTTAAAAAGGGCAATAAAGATGTGGTTTTTCTCTATTCTCCCAAGTTCCATTGAAACTTGGAATGCCATGAAAAATATTTTCCTTAAGAAGTATTTCCCAGCATCTCGAGTTGCCAACATAAGGAAAGAGATATGTGGGATTCGACAATCTCATAGAGAGACACTCTTCAAATATTGGGAAAGATTTAAACAAGTATGCATTCAATGCTCTCATCATCAAATACTCGATCAGTTGCTCATTCAATATTTCTATGAATGATTGATGCCTACTGATTGTAGTGTCATTGATGCTGCAAGTGGAGAGGCATTGGTAGATAAGACACCCGAGGCTGCACGCCAATTGATCTCAAACATGACAACCAACTCGAAACAGTTGGGCACACGTGGAGACTTCTCAAACAAATGAGTAAATGAGGTAAGTATTTCTAACCTTGAAAATAAAGTCAATGATCTTACTTATCTTATGCGTTCTTTGGCTTGTGGAAATGTACAACAGGTGAAAGTTTATAGCATATGTTCCTTATAAGGATATACCTCAGATATGTGCCCAACAATGCAAGAAGATTACATTGAACAGGCTCATGCAGTTGATGGAGCATTCAATGGACAACCCCAATGTAAATATGATCCATTTTCCAACACGTACAATCCTAGATAAAGAGATCATCCCAACATACGCTATGGGAACCCGCTTCAACAATGCAGTCAAGGTTGACAGTTCCATCCCCATGGATTTCAATCGCAACAGAATTATCAAGCAAGACAACCCCTTCCATTCACAAACTCCAATGTTATGGGGTCGTCATCCAATGATGATCTTCGTGAGATGATGAAAACTTTGGCTTCTAACACAGGGACCTTGCAACAAAATGTCATGTCTTTTTAACAGGAAACAAGGTCAAGTATTCACAACTTAGAGAAGCAAATGGGGCAAATAGCTTCATGTGTAGGGAAATTAAAAGCATAAATAATGGAAAATTGCCCTCCCAAACATTGAATCCAAAGGAGAATGTTAGTGTAATCATGTTGCGAAGTGGGAAAGAACTTGAAAGGCAAAGGTCGAAACAAATTGAGATGGAGGAAGAAAAAGAGATAAAAACCGAATTTAGTATCAAGAAGAAACATCCTCCTCATCCATAAATTGAAACAACGACCAACACTCCAAAGGTAAGCCCTCACTCAATGCATTCCAGTTTTAAAACAATTTCATCCTTTCCTGTGAGTTCTTTTAGGTCTAAGAAAGAGGACAAAGAAAAAGAGATTTTAGAGGTTTTCAAGAAAGTGGAACTCAACATTCCTTTGATTGATACTATCAAGCAAATTCCCATGTATGCTAAATTCTTGAAGGAGTTGTGTACTACCAAGAGAGCTTTAAGCTAAAAGGCCATGAAATGGTAAGTATGGGTGAAGTTGTATTGCTGTTGTTCAAAAGAATATGCCTTTGAAGTAAAAACACTCAGGTGCGTTTACTATCCCATGTGTTATTAGCAATGCTAGTTTTAAAAGGGCCTTATGTGATTTAAGTGCATCCATTAATGTTATGCCTGAACATGTTTATGATTCTCTTACTCTTGAACTTTTGAATAAAACTAGTATTGTAATACAACTTGCGGATCGTAGTTTTGTTTATCCACCTGGTGTGATAGAAGATGTCCGAGTTGAGATTGCTAGTTTGGTTATTCCATGTGATTTTTATATTCTTGATATGGAACGTGATTCTTGTGATTCATCAAACAACACTCCTATATTGTTTGGGAGACCATTTTTGAAAACTGCTAATACCAAAATTGATTGTGGTAAGGATACTTTATCCATGGAAGTAGGAGATGAAAAGATTGAAATTAATTTTCATGATGCAATGAAATATCCTTATAGCATTTTTATTCTATCACATGTTATGACCAAGTTGATAAGTGTGTGCAGCAAGTTTTTGATTTTGATTGTGAAGATAGATTAAGCATGGCTTTGAGCCATGACTATGATTTTACTAAGATAAAAGAGATGGAGAGGCATATATGTGTTCCCCAAAACATGCAGGAATCAACATTGACTTTGCATGCTTTGCAAACTGTCCTCCATGATGCCGGAGTCATTTACCCCATCACGGATAATAAATGGATGGCGCCTATCCTTTTAGTGCCCAAAAATACTGGAATCGCGTTGGAAGAGATACAGATTGATAATTACGAGAATGCAAGGATTTACAAAGAAAAGACCAAGAGTCTTCATAACCAAATGATTACTAGAAAAGAGTTTCATTTTGGAGACAAAGTCCTCCTTTATCATTCGTGTTTGAAAATTTTTCCTGGAAATTTGCGCTTTCGATAGATTGGACCCTTTGTTGTTTCTAATGTTTTTCCTTATGGTGCAGTTGAAATTACGAGTTTAGAAACAAACAAAGTGTTTAAGGTTAATGGGCATTGCTTGAAACCTTTCTATGAAGGCTGGACGACAAAAATCACTGCTTCCATGGAGTTAACTGGACTGATCTATGAAGCATGAGCATGCGATGTGTCGAGCCAATGACATAAAATAAAAGCGCTTACTGGGAGGCAACCAGATTTTTTGCACACAAAAACAAAAAAAATCAGATTTGCTTTCTTTTTCCTTTATCTTTTATTTTTTGCATTTTACATTATTTTTTTCATTCTCTTACATTCCTTTTCTTTTATTTCAACATTGAGGACAATGTTGTGTTTAAAGTGTGGGGGTATTGAGAGAATTTTGGTTTTCTTTGTTGCGTAAAAAAAATAAAAAAATAAAAAATTATATGTTTGATCTTTTTGAACTCCCATTGGTTTATAAGAATATGAGTATTATGTATGAGAATTAATTGAGATAGATGAAGATATAAATCGAATGAATGAGTGTGCATTCAAGTTTTAACGTTTAATTGGTTTAGGGATTGACTTTGAAAATATGTCATGTTGACTTTATAGTGTTATCCAATGCAAGCTTTTGAGCCTTCAACATTATATTCTTTGATTATGCATTCTTTTAATGATATGCATCTCTAGAACTTGCTTCATATCTTGTTGAGATTACATTCGCATTACATATATACATGAAGATGATAAAGACATTAGGAATTTTAACCACTTGAGCCAAAAAGTCAACCTAAAGCATATTATCCTTGGTGAACTCCTTTTGAGCTTGTTTATCTTTTATTTGCTTTATCCATGTATAAGCCTTAACTTTTTACATGTTTTCCTTTTCCCTTAGCCAAGGATTAGTAGAGCATATACTTGTGATATCTCATGGAATTATGGTTGGAAATTATATGAAAAGAAAGAAGAAGTGATGCTTGATGAAAAGATGGGCAAAGTTGCCGAAGGTGAAAAATAAAGAAAAAAGAAAAAGAAAAAAAAGTGTTCCTTTATGTTTTTAAGATTTTATGTTAAAAGAGCTTCAAATCAAAAGAAGTTAAGCATTAGTGATTAAAGATAAAAAATTTATGTGCTTTGATGGAATATCTTGTTTGAAATATCATTTTTCAAAATGGTCTACTTTTTTTGGTTTGAACATTTTCTTTTACTCTCTTTTACCTCACCTTAACCTTAGCCCCATTACAACCGGAAAATAAGACATTTTGATTCATGCATTGCTTGTAATATGTTGGCAATGGAGATGAGATTGATGAGCAAGCTTATGGTAAAACATATTCATTGATTGAATTTGAGAGATTTAAACACATAAGCCTTCAACACGTGAGTGTTGAAGTGTATACATGTAAATCCCTGGAAAAATCAAGGCTAGATTAAATTAAAGAAAATAAACTAAACTAAAAAGATGTAAGGGCAAAAAGAATACACTTAAAGAAAATGGAGCCTAAATGCAAATAAGAATAATTATAGAGCATAAATACTCCTCTTCTTACCAAAAATTTGCAGCTATCGTAAGAAAAAGAAAGGATTTTTGTATCCATTTTTACAAATCAAGAGAGATTAACCAAAATTTTAAGAACCCATCCAAGATTAAGGATTATAGGTAGAATAAATACTGGTGGGCAAAGAATTAACAAGAAAATTTAAACAAGAAGAGAAGAGGGGAGGGTCGGCTGTCATTAGAAAGAAAATGAGGGAGTTGAAGATCGAAACCTTGATTCGTACCGGGTAAGGTGTTCTAAACATGGTCTTATGAGTCGTTTTAAAGTTGATTATGAATTGATGCCTGGATGTTGAATTATAGATTAGAGTTCTTAGACTTGAATTGAGGAAAAAATATTAATTGCTAAATTAAATAACTTCATGTGTTGTGTGTAAATGGAAAGGTTGACGAATCTGGACAGTTTCGTCTCTTAACTTTCAGAGGGATTTCGGGTAGGAGGATGAAGGAATTAGGATCAGGTTTCTCATAGAAATTATAGTTTTGGATGTTGACTAACTAAAGAAATTGATCTTGCTCAATTTGGAGTTATAGAACTCCATTTATGGGTCACCAACCAAGACTGGGTCATGATAGACCCTGTTCGGTAGTAGGTCTGGTTCGTTGATGAGCAATTTTGACTTTCTTAGAGGCACAATTGAGTTCTTCTTCTTTCAGAGAACTTATATCCTCATGTCTTAGCTTTCCAATGAAACCAATCTCGCTTGAAACGGAGTTCTGTAACTCTATATATAGTTAAAAATCTGAAGAGAGGTCGGACAGTAACAGTTCAATGTCTAGACAGTAACAATTGCCTAGATTACCTCTAGTTAGAGAAATTAAAGTTTCCATAGAAACTATTCCAGGAGTTTCTCCTATAGCCCGGTCTCCTTATAGGATGACACCTATGAAATTGGCGGAACTGAAGGTCCAGCTTCAGGAATTGTTTAATAAAAGCTTCATCTGGCCTAGTAACTCGCCCTGGAGAGCTCCGATATTGTTTGTAAAGAAGAAGGATGGCACCCTTCGTTTATGCATTGATTATCGTCAATTGAAGAAAGTGACGGTGAAGAACAGGTACCCACTCCCATGAATAGATGACTTGTTTGATCAGTTGAAAGGTGTTAGGGTGTTCTCTAAGATAGATTTGAGATCTGAATACCACCAGTTAAGAATCAAGGAACAAGACATACAAAAGACTGCATTCTGAACCCGTTATGGGCATTACGAATTTTTTGTGATGCCTTTCGAATTAACCAATGCTCTGGCCATGTTTATGGACTTGATGAATCGAGTGTTTCGGCCTTACCTGGACCAATATATGGTTGTATTTATTGACAATATCTTGGTGTATTCAAACTCTCACTTGGAGCATAAACAACATCTAAGGGTTTTGCTACAGACTTTAAGGGAGAATCAATTATATGCAAAGCTGGATAAGTGTGAGTTTTGGCTCAAAGAAGTAGTATTTTTAGGCCATGTAATATCCGCAGAAGGAATATTTGTGGATCCAAGAAAGGTTGAGGCCGTGTTAAAACGGGAAAGGCCTACCAATGTGACAAAAATCCGGAGTTTCTTGGGTCTTGCTGGATATTACCGGAGGTTTATTGAGGGGTTCTCCACCATAGCATCACCTTTAACTAAGCTGACCCGCAAGAAAGTCAGGTTTGTTTGGTCGGAATAGTGTGAAGCGAGCTTTCGAGAACTGAAGGAGAGGCTCACTTCTGCTCCTATGCTGGCCCTTACATCGAGGACAGAAGGGTTTATGGTATATAGTGATGCCTTAAAAGGGGGTCTGGGATGTGTATTGATGCAACACGGGTGTGTGATTGCTTATGCATCAAGACAGCTAAAGTTGCATGAGGTGAATTACCCGGTTTATGACCTAGAACTAGCAGCAGTGGTGTTTGCCTTAAGAGTATGGAGATATTATTTGTATGGGACACAAGTTCAAATCCTTATAGAACATAAAAGTTTGAAGTATTTGATGTCACAGAAGGAGTTGAACATGCGACAGAGAAGATGGGTAGAGTTAATAAAAGTTTACGATTGTGTAATTGACTACCATCCTGGTAAGGCTAATGTAGTAGTCGATGCCTTGAGCAGGAAGGGAAAAAACAGTGATGAATGATATGGAGATTCAGGAACAGGAAAGTATTGTGGAATTGAAGAAAATGGGCTTGTAGCTAAGTGTAGGGCCCAAGGGATCACTATTAACTTAGTTAAAGATCCGATTTGTGCTTTGAGACAAGGTCTTGGTGGCTCAACAAGCAAATGGGAAAGTAAAAGTGATCAAGGAGAGGGTAAACAAAGGTATAGAGACATCATTTCAAATGTTATCCGATGGGCTAATAGCTATGAGTAGGTGAATTTATTTGCATAAGGATAAGACTTTGAAAGATGAAGTATTAAGAGAAACTCATGAATTTCGATTTGCTACTCATCCTGGGAGTACAAAGATGTATAGGGATTTAAAGGAATACTATTGGTTGCTAAATATAAAGAGGGAAATAGCAGAATTTTTGTCGAACTGTGGGATCTGTCAACAAATAAAGATAGAACACCAGAAACCTGCAGGGGAATTACAGTCATTATCAATTCCGGAAGGGAAATGGGAGGAAATTTCTATGGATTTTATGACGGGATTACCCAGGGGAAAGAAGGGGAATGATGTCATATGGTGGTCGTGGATCGACTAACAAAATATGCTTTGTTTTTTCCTTTGAAGATGACTGATTTGACGGATAAGCTAGCAAAATTGTATGTAGATGAAGTAATCAGATTTCATGGAGTGCCAGTTTCAATTATATTGGATCGGGATCCAAGGTTCACATCGAGATTATGGCCTAGCTTACAACAGGCAATGGGGACAAAGTTGAATCTGAGCACGACATTTCATCCTAGGACGGATGGTGAATCTAAAAGGACCATTCAAACTCTTAAGGATCTCCTGAGGTCCTGTGTGCTGGAGTATTGAGGGAATTGGGAGGATCTCCTGCCATTGGTGGAGTTTACTTATAATAATAGCCATCAAACTACTATTGGTATGTCTCCATATGAAGCATTGTATGAGGAAAAGTCGTACCCTAATTTGTTGGGAGGAAGTAGGAGAAAGGATGCTTTTGGGACCTGAAATGGTGCAATTGACAATTCATAAGGTGAGGGTGATTAGAAAGAGGATGAAGGAAGCCCAGGATAGACAAAAAAGTTACGCAGATAGTCGAAGAAGGCCTTTGGAATTCCAAGTGGGGGATAAGGTATTTTTGAAGGTGGCACCTTGGAAAGGCATTATTCGATTTGGAGTAAAAGGGAAATTAGCCCGAAGATATATTGTCCCTTTTGAGATTAAGGAAAGAATCGGGCCAATTGCTTATCAATTAGAATTGCTTGTATATTTGGATAAGATTCACAATGTGTTTCTTGTGTCATTGCTGTGAAAGGCCAAGATAGACCTCTCACGGGTATTACCACAAGTTTCTATGAAGATTAAAGGGGATCTAACCATGAAAGCTAAGCCCGTCAAGATATTAGATCGAGATGAGAAGTTGTTGAGGAATAAGAGAGTTCCCTTGGTGAGAGTATTGTGAAGAATCTCTCGAATAAAATAAGAAACATGGGAAAGAGAATCTGAGATGAAGGAGAAGTTTCCGCACTTATTCTCCGACATAGGTACGTAACTTGAATTTCAAGGACAAAAATTTTACTAAACTATTAAGGCTGGATTAAATTAAAGAAAATAAACTAAACTAAAAAGATATAAGGGCAAAACGAATACACTTTAAGAAAATAGGGCCTAAATGCAAATAAGTAATTATAGAGCATAAATACTCATATTCTCACCAAAAATCTGTAGCTATCGTAAAGAAAGAAAAGAGAGAGTTTTGTATCCATTTTTACAAATCAAGAGAGAAACACCAAAATTTCAAGAACTCATTCAAGATTAAGAATTATAGGTAAAATAAACACTGATGGGCAAAGAATTAACAAGAAAATTTGAACAAGAAGAGAGGAGGGGAGGGTTGGCTGTCATTAGAAAGAAAATGAGGGAGTTGAAGATCGAAACATTGATTCGTACCGGGTAAGGTGTTCTAAACATGGTCTTATGAGTCGTTTCAAAGTCGATTATGAATTGATGCCTGGATGTTGAATTATAGATTAGAGTTCTTAGACTTGAATTGAGGAAAAATTATTAGTTGCTAAATTAAATAACTTCATGTGTTGTGTGTAAATGGAAAGGTTGATGAATCTGGACAGTTTCGTCTCTTGACTTTCAGAGGGATTTCGGGGTAGGAGGATGAAGGAATTAGGATCAGGATCCTTCATAGAAATTGTAGTTTTGGATGTTGACTAACTAAGAAAATTAATCTTGCTAAATTTAGAGTTATAGAACTCCAGGTATGGGTCACCATCCGAGATTGGGTCATGATAGACCATGTAGGGTAATAGGTCTAGTTGGACAGTAACAGTTGGACAGTAATAGTCCAAACGATTGTTGATGAGCAATTTTGACTATCTTGGAGGTAGAACTGGGTTCTCCTTCCATCAAAGAACTTGTAGCCTCATATCTTAGCTTTCCAACGTGACCAATCTTGTTTGAAATGGAGTTCTGTAACTCTAAATATAGTTAAAAACTTGAGGAGAGATCGGACAGTAACGGTTCAAAAACAAGATTGTAATAGTTGGACGGTAACAGTCCAAATGGTTGTTGATGAGTAATTTTGACTGTCTTGAAGGCCGAAATGGGCTCTCCTTCCATTAGAGAACTTGTAGCCTCATGTCTTAGCTTTCCAACGAGACCAATTTAGCTTGAAATAGAGTTCTATAACTCTAGATATGGTTAAATATCTGAGGAGAGGTCGGACAGTAACGGTTCAAAAACAAGACAGTAACGGTTGGACAGTAACAGTCCAAATGTTTGTTGATGAGCAATTTTGACTATTTTGGAAGCAGAACTTGGTTCTCCTTCCTTCAGAGAACTTGTAGCCTCATGTCTTAGCTTTCCAACAAGACCAATCTCGCTTGAAATAGAGTTCTATAACTCTAGATATAGTTAAAAAATCTAAGGAAAGGTCGAATAGTAACAATTCAATGTCTAGACAGTAACAGTTCGAGATTTAAACAGAAACAGTTTAAATATAAAGAAATGAATGATAACTATGGTTGGACAAAGAACGACAATATTAATGGGTATAATGAGAAAAACATAAAATATTAAGAAATGACTAAAAGAAAGACTTATTGATTATTGATATGGTTATTATAACCTGTGATTTGCAGGAGGAACCACAGGCGTGGTGCAACAGCAGCAGCAAGGGAGCACAAATAGAGCTTCTATTACAGGTAGGTGAATCGCACCTATACTTTCTAGTTAAATTCCATGATTTAATAAATTACAGATGTGAAATGTGAATTACTGAATATATGTGTATTTAAGGTGAAAGGTTGTTGTGTGAATTGCCAAGTGATGAAATTATCGCTGACAAAAGAAATATGAGAAGTGTGATTTAGGGCGTGAACTAGCTAACATTTAGTGTATGTTACGATCCCGGGTAAGGGGATCAAGCATGTATTAGCTAGCATACATTTACTGTATGTCAGGATCCCGGGTAAGGGGATCACCATGTATTGGCTAGCATACATTTAGTGTATGTTAGGATCCCAGGTAAGGGGATCATCTTGCATCAACTCCTACGAGGTGGTGATGATGATACCAGTGAAATTGGTATCGGTAATGCATTAAGCAGAAATAATCATGATTGATCTTATAAAATTTGAAATAGAGGTTTATAATAGGAGAGGGAACGGTTATTAATAGTTGAACAAAGAAAAGATTCTAATGAAAACTAGAAGGGAGAAGTGAACAAAATATGAATGCATGTTATCCTTTTTAAATTGTTAGATATTCATGTTGTTATATTTATTGTGATATTCATGTTTCAATAATATGTATTTTGTTTCAGGACCATCACATGCACGACAGGAGTAGATCCTAGCTTATGTTCTCTTCTTGTAATCTAGGTTCTAGGGAGTATACCCTTGTATTTTGTAAACATGGAAATGTTTGTATAACTTAATTTCTATAATTAATGTTTAAACTTGATTAAATGAACTTAACTTTGTAGTTCATATAACCATATTTTATGTATGTGTATTTATATTTTTATTCATCCATAATGATATTTTGTTATATAATGTATATCATAAATATTGTGGTTGATAGGTGTGATAGTATTTGTAGGTTTGAAACCCAGGATGATTGGGTCGGGATTGAGTTAGGAGATGCGAATTATTAGAAGTGTAAATAGGTTACACATCGATAACATGAGACCTTCCGATATAGGGGAGACTTCATCGAAATTTCGATAGATTTTAATATGAAGACCATGAATATATATATATATATATATATATATATATATATATATATATATATATATATATATATATAATTTACTATGTTTTTCAGACATGGGATTGTTGTTTTTATCCTGGAACGGGGGATGTTACAATATCAATGAGAGGATCTATTACTTTGGCATGGCATAGATTTCATTTAAATTCCGATGATTAATTGAGTTTTGAAGTTTGCTTGTAAATAAATTCATAAAAATATATACTCTCTATCCTTCTTGATTGTATTCTAGTTTATAATGCATATATTCTTGGATATTGATGGTAGATTAAGAGATTGCTCATAGTTATTTTCAATTTGATTTTATATATCCTTTCTCAAGGACGAGCAAGAGCTAAGTGTGAGGGGTATTTAATACAACAATATTATTCAATAATTGCACCCATATTTAACAAGAGTTTTGCCTATGTTTTATATATAAAATATCTTGATATTCTTTGTTTTATATTTTGAAAGCACTTTGGAAGAAAAATGCAAAAACGAGTAAATTGGAGGTAATTGGCATATTTGACCTTCAGTCGATGTTTTGTAAAGAACGTGAGTTCTAGAGGTCGAAATGAAGTGATTCTAGTGGCATTAAAAATCTAACATCCATACATTTTTAGACATCTAAGGCAAGAAAATAAAATAAGAAAGAGCATGGAAATCGCAGCCTTCAAAGTCAAATCTTGCAATCTATCAGTATTGCCCTTCGACCGTTCCAAGTTGAGTAGCTAGAGCTACATAAGTTCAATTGACATAAACTCAATTGTTTTGGATTCCTGACTCAAAGACATATCCACGCTCTAAATTTCAACCAAAAAAGATGTCATATGAGGGAGATATGATTTTTCAAAGATAACAACTGAATTTTGTCAGCAAACAGATTTCATGAAAAAACAAGTTCAAATTGCGTTCTAAAGCATCTATACCGACATCCAAGTTTTTATTTCAACAATTTAGCTCCTCTAAGTCAAAGCTTGAAGATTTTATGCAAGGCTATTTCTCCTTTTTTAGGAAAATAATTAGTGAAGTACTTAAATGTAAACTGTCTACTTATGGGAGAACTATTTTGTAAAATAGAGACTAGGGTTTCCTAGGGATATAAAAAGAAAGAGAGAAGGGATAGAGCATAGAGAAGAGTAAAACGACCAGCCAAAGGAAAACTGCATGAGAAAGGATTGCCTTGAATTATTGATCATTTTGGTTGGTGTACTTGGGATGCCTTTTATCAAGAAGTGACTCAAGAAGGGGAAGAAGCTGGGCTACAAAGTCTAGCTTATGGTGGTACCTCACCAAAATTTATGATCATTGATGATGGATGGCAATCAGTTAGTGGTGACCCGGAAGAGAAAATTAATGGTCAAGATGTGAAGAAACAAGATCAGCAATCGTTGCTGAGGTTGACTAGGTGATTACTACTTAAAAGTGCATTTTTATCAAGGTTTTATATCATCATTTTGCACTTGAAGTATCAATATCTCCTTAACTAGAGCATGTCTAATAATATAAGATACATTTAATTTATAGTAAATGTTCATCTTAAATGCAGGCCTATCACATAAATCAAAGGATTGATTGATGAGTTTAACTACTGAAATTGAGAAGAGAAAGAGAGGTCTAAGCTTAGAAAAGAGATGCTGGTTCAGTCCAAACTGAAACACCATTCAGTTATTGGATCATAACTAGAGTTGTAGAACTTGGATTTAAGTTTGGTTTATATGTATGGAAAGTTAAGACATAGGTCAAAAATTTTCATGAAGAGTCCAAGATTCAAAATGATCGTTTTCAAGTTCAAATCGTAGCAACAATAGAGAAGTCAGAATATGTCCTGCCGCCCAGACACTATTCAGTGTTCAGCCCATAGCTTGAGTTCTAGAAGTTTAAATGCACCAATTCTTATTTTGTTGGAAAGTTGAGCCAATTTCCCAGAACTGTCATGAAGACTATCTACTCAAATTCTGATGTTAACAATGACGTTTTCTGCAAACAAGAAGATAAGGATTGTTACTAAGTTAAGAGGTGGTCACCTACTCAACAATTAGTCATCAAATCAATAGTTCTGAATTTTGACCTATAAAAGGAGGCATTTGACATGCATTTAGGCATATTGATTTTTAGATCAAGATCATTTCCTTGCTTGCTTTCTTTCTTTGTATTTTGTAATGTTTAAGTTTTATTTCATATTATATTTTCCTTAATCTCTTGTTTATACTTTTCATTTCCTTTACTATACTTGTGTTCTTATGTTGTTTATTTATGTTTCTCTTTTTCATTATGTTTAGTTAAGTTTATTATGTCAAGATGAAAAAGTTACACTAATGGTGTAAGAATAAGTGTAGTGTAAACTCAACATGGACTTTAATGTTTGATACTAACATGTTTTGTATTTGTTATCTTATTCACTCTTAATACTTTGCTTGTTAAATAATTAATCTAGATTTATGTTGTATAACCCTTGGTACAACAAATACTTGATCCTTTCATAACCAACTATATGGTATAACCGACACCTGTGTTATGAAAGGAACTTGATTTGTTGTTAACATAAATTAACATTATGAATACCTAACAACATTTACAAGTATTAGCATTATTCGAATAAGATAACTAATGTAATCATGTTAACAATTTATAATTCGATTGTAACCTCCTTTGTGTGTGGTTTCCAGATGAGTAATAAAAAGAGTTTGTACTGTACTTTTTTGAAATATCATTAGTGGATCCTCTAACCTTGACATTTGTTTTATCCTTGTTTAATCTTTTCATCATTATCACATCTCAAAGTTCTCTTCAACATCAATATTATTTTATTATTTGTAATTTATATAGTTCACCTCCCTATGGTTCGACCCCAATCTTGTCGGGTTATTTATTATTTCGACACTCCTGCACTTGGAAGAAGACATCAATCTTTTGCTCGTGTCAAGTTTTTGGTGCCGTTGCCGGGGAGTTAAGTTATTGTATAAATTATATATTTTCTTTTCTTTTCTTTTCTTTTCACTTTTATTTGTTTTTCTAATCTTTGTTTCTTTTTTTTCTTTTTCTTCTTTCTTTCTGCACTTGCATTAAAGTTTGGACACGTACATTAAATGGTAGACTTTCTAGAAAATCCTCATCATTTTCAGAAAACACCGCTGAAGAGGATAATCAGTCGTTTCATAATGAGAATAATGAGAATAATCGTGTTAGAACACTTAGAGACTACATGAATCCAACAAGAACAAGTGCGTGATCATGCATAGTTTTTCCTCCTGATCATCTCATTTTAATTTTAAGGTAGACATTATTCAACTTTTACCTTCTTTTCATGGCTTAGATCTAGAAAATCCATACTTGCATTTGAGAGAATTTGAGGAAGTCTGTAACACCTAGATATAGTTAAAAATTGTAGCATGAACACCATCAAATTAAAACTTTTTTCCTTTTTCATTAAAAGATAAAGCTAAAACATGGCTACAAAATCTTAGGTCAGGATCCATTCATGCTTGGGATGAAATGCAACAATAATTTTTAAAAATGTTTTTTCCGTCTCATAGAACAAACTCTTTAAAAAAAATCATCACAATCACTCAAAAGCTAGGAGAAACATTTTGCCAATGTTGGGATAGGTATCGAGACTTGCTTAATACTTGCCCTCATCATGGTTTTGAAACATGGAGATTGGTTTCACATTTTTATGAAGGGTTAACACCTAAAGATAGACAAATAGTGGAATTGATGTGCAATTGAACCTAGACTTGCTAGCTAAAAAAGCTCAAAATTAGGACACTACAAGCACTTATGAGGCACCAAGTAAAACTCAACCTTATACATCTAGTAGAGGAAATTACAACTTTAGGAAAGATCATGACCTCTAAGCCAAGTTTGCATCTTTAGCTAGAAAAGTCGAGGCACTAGAATTGAAAAAGAGTGGTCAATTAAAATATGTTCAAGAGATTGTGTGTCAAATCTGGAAACTAATGAACACTCAACCGATGACTGTCCAACTTTGCCTTTTTTCAAGGAATGCCTCCATGAATAAGCCCATGCTTTAAACAGTTTTTAAAGGCCCAATCATAACCCATACTCGCAAACATACAACACTAGTTGGAGAAATCACCCAAATTTCAGTTGGAAGAGTGGTAACAATAATGCACAAACTTCACAACCACAGTTTGAAGCACACAATAATTTCCAAAATTCTCATGGATATGCACCTCCTTATGCTCCATCTCCTAGAAGAAATCTTGAAGAAACATTGCATGCATTCATTGAAAAGCAGAAGACAATCAACACTCAAAATGCTCAAACCATGGCAGATCTAAAAGATGCTCTTGCAAAATTAACATCTGCTCTCAGTTTTCAGGAGAAAGGTAAGTTTCCATCTCAACCACAACAAAATCCCATAGGGAAATACAATTCAAGTGCAAGTAGCTCCAGAAGCCAACACATGGATTAAGTCAAATCAGTCATTACTCTCCACAGTGGTAAGATTATTGAAAAATCCATTCTTAAAACTTGTGAGAAAAAAGATGAGTTAGTCTCTAAGGGTAAGAAAGGGGTTGAATGACACGACCAAAGAGTTGATGTCTTCTCCCAAGTGCAGGAGTGTCGAAGTAATAAATAATCTGGTAAGATCGGGGTCGAACCACATGAAGGTTAACTGTATAAACTACAAATAAAAAAATAGATAAAAATAGAAAAAGAGTTGAAGAGAGCTTTGAGATGTGATATTGATATAAGGATTAAACAAGGATAATATAATTATCAAGGTTACAGGATCCACTAATGATATTTCAAACAAGTATAGTATAAACTCTTTTCATTACTCAACTGGAAACCACACACAAAAGAGGTTCCAATCGGATTATAAATTGTTAACATGATTACATTAGTTATCTTATTCAAATAATGCTAATACTTATCAAATGTTGTCAGGTATTCATGATTATAACTTATATTAACAACAAATAAAGTTCCTTTCATAGCACAGGTGTCGGTTATACCATATGGTTGGGCCATGAAAGTGCTAAGTAATTAAAGCGTTAAAATAGAAAAACAATTTGCAAGTTCCATAAAGCAAGACATTCATCATTCAACTTCAATAAATCTATTTAGATAAACAAACTCTCATTAAATTTATATATCTGCTCAGTACCTCTTAAACAAAATATTAATAAACCTTCCTTTTTATGTACTTAATGTATGAAAACATAGATGATGGGGCTTTTATTGAAAAAAAAAAAACATGATTCTGTTATAATTTTTAAAGTTAACTTCCTTGGGTTGGGATTATTATCTTTTTTTTTTCTTTTTTTATTTTTTTTAATATATATACATATAACTTAAAACACAATGCATCTTTAACTCATATAACGAGCTTTCGGCTAATGACTCCCAGATCAGTTGGTCTTAGGGCATTAGGTGTTGAGACACTCCTACGAGCTTAGTAACTCGAGTTGCAGATACTGATACGTAGATAGTGCAATGTTTGATTCCCTTAAGCTTTTCTCCTTACCCTATGTAACAAGCTTTGGGCCAAAAACTCCCAAGTCAGTTGACTTTAGGGTATTAAGTGTTAAAACACCCCTTCTGGCTTAATTGCTTAGGTTAGGGAGGCTACGAAACCAAACTTATCTACGTTTTTATTATCACCAATATTATCAATTTGTTTATTTTTTTTTTGCAAATTATATGCTATCCATTTCCCTTAGTTGTTACCTTTAATAAAAGAACATAAATAATGTAGTAATCCAATGTGCAACCCACAATCTATATGTTAAAGTGTGTGTGTAAAAATGAAGATTTAAGAATACTTGTTAAATGAGTATATGAGCATAATCAAGTGATAACAATGCGAGAGTTTATAAACCTGAATATTTCAAGAAGTATTATGATAGACCTTGATAATAATATTTACTAAGATGCGTCTTAAGATTCAATAAAATTCTTCCTTACTCTATCATCCTAATAACAGTTTTGTCAAATGGTTTTAATAATAGCAAAAACAATTAGTAAGTTAGTTTTTTTTTAAGTCAACTACTACCCTCTCCCTCCAACCAAAACGAGACATTGTCCTCAATGTCCTAAAGTAGAAAGATAGAGTATAGAAGACATCATCTGAAATAACGAACACTGACAAACTTGAAACACACTTAAACAAATATAAGAAATAACAAAACAAAAAAAAATGTTATTAATAAAACCAAAGGACACAAGGTTTCACAAACGAAAGCTCAAATCCAATCTAAGCTTTTAACAGCTTTTCATAGTTGAACAATTTATGCGACTCATGAAGGGATCAAGTATAGGAATGAAAGATTGTAGATAGTCAATCAATTATTTAGCAGTAGCAGCACAGATTATGATTTATCGTGCCGTAGATGTTAAAAATTCCTGTTCCACAGCTTGATCAAGAAAAGACAACAAATTATCATAAAAACCATTAACATATAACAAAACTATAGGTTTATGGTGAATGTGCAGTTGGGCCCAAGAGGAAATATGAAAGATCTCTTCCAATGTTCCCAGACCACCTGGTAAAGCAATGAAGGCATCAGCATGGTTAAACATCGCATTCATTCGATCAGACATTGTAGAGACCTGTAGTTCCTCTCTAATTGTTTTTCCATTGATATCCCCTTTTGCTAAAGCTTTGGGGACGACCATCAAAACTTGACTACCTCCTAAAAATGCAACTATTAACACACGTGTCCATTAACTCAAGGTTGCCTCCCCCATACACTAAATGAATCTTTCTCTCAGCTAGTACCTGACCAATATGATTTGCTGATTCTAAAAACTCCTTTTCTTTCCCAGGACTGGATCCACCAAAAACACAAATATTTCTTATGTGATGACTTAAGGAACCTACCATTTCTACACACAGCTATATCTGTTGAATGTATGGGTTAAGTAGAAATGAAGGGAAGGAAGAGAAGATTTTATAGATAAGAAATTAAAAATACAATCATACCACCTATATATAGGTCAGCTGGAGTCTCATTCTCTCTCTTTCTCTCTCTCTCTTTTTATTTATTTATTTTGAAAAAGCATGTGTATGTACAGGTAGTTGTGAATGTGGCTCACATCTTCCCTTGGTTTTACGTCCAAGAACAGCTTAAACGCCCTTTATGGGTCGAGGATAGGCTTCCCATCCAGTTTTCTTAAAAACTGGCAAACAACGTCTTTTTTAGTCAGATTCTCAAGACTATGTCGAGCATGTTTTTTATGGAATTGTGGCCATAAATCATGAATTGCACGATGCACATCTCTACTAGGATGCATCTCAAGAGTCAATAGAAGATTATCTAAAAACGGTACTCAGGCCATCCTTAATGAATTGTATTTTATCTTCACGGTTTACAGATACCATTCCTAAAGAACGACATATTGCATTACAAGTCCATCTGGCACATCTGTGATAAACTTTCAGTCATTTTGCACGATGTTTCTTTATAAAAGTGCTTTTACCTGTTCCATGCATGAATGAAATGTGATTAGTACTTAAAAGTGCATTCTCACTAAGGCTTTACATCATCATATTGCACTTAAAGTATCATTAAATTCCCTAACTTAAGCATGTTTTATAATAACAAGTCTAATAATATAAGATAGTTATAATTTATGGTAAATGTTCATTTTAAATGCAGGCCTATCACATAAATCAAAAGATTGATTGATGAGTTCAACTACTGAAATTGAGAAGACAAAGAGAGGGTTAAGCTTATAAAAGAGATGCTGGTTTAGTCCAAACTGGAACGCTGCTCAGTTATTGGGTCATATCTGGAGCTGTAGATCTTGGATTTTAATTTGGTTTATATGGCTAGAAAGCTAAGAAATAGGCCTAAAACATTCATGGGAGTCCAAGACTCAATTATGCTATTTGGAAGTCCAAATCTTAGCAACAATGAAGAAGTCAGAATCTATCATGCAGCCCAGGCACTGTTCAGTGTTCAGCCCATATCTCAAGTTCTAGAAGTCCAAATGCACCGATTTTTTTTTATTGGAAAGCTGAGACAATTTCCTAGAACCTTCATTAGGACAATCTATTCAAATTATGACGTTAGCAATGACGTTTTGTTCAGACAAGAAGATAAGGATTGTCAACAAGTCAAGATGTGGCCACCCACTCAACAATTAGTCATCAAATCAATAGTTCCAAATTTTAGCCTATAAAAGGAGGTATTTTCCATGCATTTAAGCATTTTGGTTTTCAAATCAAGATCATGTTCTTGCTCTCACTCTCTCTTTATATTTTTGTAATGGTTAAGTTTTGTTTATATCTCTTATTTATGCTTTTCATTTCCTTTCCTTTACTTAGTTAACTTATATCTTATTTATGTTCTTATCTTGTTTATTTATGTTTCTCTCTTTCATTATGTTTAGCTAAGTTTATTATGTCAAGGTGAAAAGCTTACAATAATGGTGTACGAATAAGTATAGTATAAACTCAACATGGACTTTAATGTTTGATACTAACATGTTTTGTATTTGTTATCTTGTTCACTTTTAATACTTTGCTTGTTAAATGGTTAATCTAGATTTATGTTGTATAACCCTTGGTACAAAAAATACTTGGCACTTTCATGGCCCAACCGTATAGTATAACCGACACCTGTGCTATAAAAGGAACTTAATTTGTTGTTAACATAAGTTATAATCATGAATACCTGACAACATTTACAAGTACTAGCATTATTCGAATAAGATAACTAATGTAATCATTTTAACAATTTATATTCCGATTGGAACCTCCTTTGTGTGTGGTTTCCATTTGAGTAATAAAAAGAGTTTGTACTATACTTGTTTGAAATACCATTAATGGATCCTCTAACCTTGACAATTATTTTATCCTTGTTTAATCCTTATATCAATATCACATCTCAAAGCTCTTTTCAACTCCTTTTCTGGTATTATATATTTCTTTATTTGTAGTTTATACAGTTAACTTCCCTATGGTTCGACCCTGGTCTTGTCGGCTTATTTATTACTTCGACACTCCTACACTTGGGAGAAGACATCAACTCTTTGATCGTGTCAAGTTTTTGATGTCGTTGCCGGTGAGGTAAATTCTTGTATAAATTATAATACTTATTTTATTTTCTCTGTTCACTTTTCATTTTATTTAAATTTTTTTTCTTTTGTTTTGTTTTGTTTTGTTTTGTTTCTTTTTCTTTCCTTTCTTCCTTTTATTCTCTTCCTACACGTGCATGAGAGTTTGGTCACGTACATTAAGTGGTAGACTTTGTAGGGTAATCCTCATCATTTTCAGAAAATATGGCCGAAGAAGATAATCAGTCGCTTGATAATGAGAATAATGAGAATAATCGTGTTAGAACACTTAAAGAGCACATGAATCTCACAAGAACAAGTGCACTTTCATGCATAGTTTTCTCTCCTGATGCATCTCATTTTAATTTTAAGTCAGGTATTATTCAACTTTTACCTTCTTTTCATGGCTTAGATCTAGAAAATCCATACTTGCATTTGAGAGAATTTGAGGAGGTTTGTAACACCTATAATGACTTAAATTGTAGCATCAACACCATTAGATTAAAGCTTTTTCCTTTTTCATTAAAAGATAAAGCTAAAACATGGCTACAAAATTTGAGACCAGGATCCATTCGTGTTTGGGATGAAATGCAACAATAATTTTTAAAGAAGTTTTTTCCGTCTCACAAAACAATCTCTTTCAAAAGACAAATCATCACTTTCACTCAAAAACCAAGAGAAACATTTTACCAATGTTGGGATAGGTATCGAGACATGCTTAATACTTGCCCTCATCATGGTTTTGAAACATGGAGATTAGTTTCACATTTTTATGAAGGATTAACACCTAGAGATAGGGAAATGGTTGAATTGATGTGCAATAGAACTTTTGAGGATAAAGATCCTGATGAGGCAATGGAGTACCTAGACTTGCTAGCTGAAAATGCTCAAAATTAGAACACTACAGGTACTTATAAGGCACCGAGTAAAACTCAACCTTATACATCTAGTGAAGGAATGTACAACCTTAGGGAAGATCATGACCTCCAAGCCAAGTTTGCATCTTTAGCTAGAATCAAAGCACTAGAATTGAAAAAGAGTGGTCAATTAAAATATGTTCAAGACATTATATGTCAAATCTGTGAAACCAATGAACACTCAATAAATGATTGTCCAACTTTGCCTTCTTTGAGGGAATGCCTTCATGAACAAGCCCATGCTTTAAACAATTTTCAAAGGCCCAATCATAACCCATACTGGCAAACATACAACTCTGGTTACAGAAATCACCCAAAATTCAGTTGGAAGAGTGGTAACAATAATGCACAAACTTCACAGCCATCATTTCAAGCACACTATAATTTTAAAAATTCTCATGGATATGCACCTCCTTATGCTCCACCTCATAGAAGAAATCTTGATGAAACATTGCATGCATTCATAGAAAAGTATGAGACAATCAACATTCAACTTGCTCGAAGCATGACAGAGTTTAAAGATACTTTTGCAAAGTTCACATCTGCTCTTAGTTTTCAAGAGAAAGGTAAGTTTCCATCCCAACCACAACAAAATCCAAAGGGACAATACAATGCAAATGCAAGTATTCCGGAAGCCAACACATGGATCAAGTCAAACCAGTCATCACTCTTCGCAGTGGTAAGGTTATTGAAAAACTCATTCTTGAACCTTGTGAGAAAGATGATGAGTCAATCTCTGAGGGTAAGGAAGGGATTGAATCTAAACATTGCAAAGAAAAGACTGATTCCCCGCAACACTTTCATTTCCTCATGCCATGACCAAACAAATGAAAGTCAATCATAATTTTGAAATCTTTAAAAGTTTGAAGCAGGTAAGGATCAATATACCTTTGTTGGATGCTATTAAACAGGTACATTATTTTGCTAAATTTTTGAAAGATCTATGCACTGTGAAGAGAAAACTGAATGTGAAAAAGATATCCTTTTTAGTCGAACAAATAAGTGTCATTCTTCAAAACAATAATGCTTTAAAATATAAAGACCCTGGTTGTCCTACAATTTCATGCTTTATTGGAAAACATAAAATTAAAAAATATTTACTTGATCTTGGAGCTAGTGTGAATTTACTTCCATATTCAGTTTTTCAAAGTCTCAATCTAGGTGAGTTAAAACCAACTTCTGTAACTCTTTTACTTGCTGATAGATCTGTAAAAGTGCCTAGAGGAATAGTTGAAGATGTGTTGGTACAAGTTGATAAATTCATTTATCTTGTGGATTTCATTGTCTTGGATACACAACCTATTGAAGAATGTAATTCATTTCCTGTTATTTTAGGACGTCTGTTTCTTGCAACTTCTAATGCATTGATTAATTATAGGAATGGATTGATGAAGCTATCATTTGCAAACATGACATTGGAGATGAATATTTTCAACATTTGCAAGCAACTTAGAGATGATAGTGATTTACAGGAAGTAGATCTTATTGAAGAATTAGTTTATGATCAATTTGAATCTACCTTGAGTAAAACTGAGTTTGATGAATCTGAAGAATTGCAAATGATTTATTCTCAGGAAGAAATCAAAGATAAGAAAGGCACCGAAAATGTTGATACAGATCTTTTATCAAGATTGACAATATATTCGACATCTGACATCCCACCAATCGATGATTAATTTCCTGATGAATCCTTACTTTCTCTTAGTCCAATGCCTTGGTCTGATAATTTTATCAATTTTCTTGCTTTAGGATATTTGCTAGCTCATTGGAGTACCCAAGACAAAAGAAAGTTTTTGAACGAAATGAAGAACTTTTATTAGGATGACCCTTACTTATTCAAATATTGTCCTGATCAAATGTTTCAAATATGCATATCTGACAATGAGGTAAGTAGTGTCATTAAATTTTGTCACTCTGAGGCATGTAGGGGTCATTTCTCATCGAAGAAGACAAATGTAAAAATCTTACAAAATAGATTTTATTGGCCCACCATATTCAAAGACACGCATGCATTCTGCAAAACTTGTGAAAATTGTCAAAAAGTTGGTACTGGTCAAAAAATTTTGCTTTATAATTCTCGACTCCATTTATTTCCTAGAAAGCTAGATCAAGATGGAGCGGATCATTTATTATGAAACATGTGTATCTATATGGGGCCTGTGATATCGAGAATCCAAAGAATGGCAATGTTTTCAAGTTTCTCTCACCCCGATCAAATGGCGAATAATGATACTCCGTGACTCTTAAGTCGGTTATTTTAGTTTCCCATGATAACTTATATTTATGTATATATTTGTGCAATTTTTTATTATTTCTCCTTTCTTTGCATCTCTTTTCCACTTCTCTTCTAAAAAAATAGGCACCACACTTGAAAAATTGAAAAAGTATTTTCCTGTTTTACCTCCAAATACGATTGCAAAAATTTACTGTGCTAAGTGTAAAAGATTAAGGTTGTTAATGAACCATGGAATTTATGAAGATATTCGCTAGCTAATTAAAGCAAAGGTCCGATTATTAGGTGATTCTTCCAATTCTTTCATTTCATACATGCCTGGAACAGGTAAAAGCACTTTTGCGAAGAAACGTCGTGCAAAACGATTGAAAGTTTGTCACCGATGTGCCAGATGGACTTGTAATGCACAATGTCGTTCTTTAGGAATGATATCTATAAACCATGAAGATAAAATATAATTCATTAAGGATGGCCTGAGTAAGGGATCTTTAGATAATATTCTATTGACTCTTGAGACGCACCCTAATGGAGATGTGCATGGTACAATTCATGATTTATGGCCCTATTTTCATAAAGAACATGATCGACTTAGTCTTGGGAATCTGACTAAAAAAAACCCTATTTGTCAGTTTTTAAGAAAATTTTCACACACTTTAACATATGATTGTGGGTTGCACATTGGATTATTATATTATTTATGTTTTTTTGTTAAAGGTAACAACTAAGAGAAAGGGATAGTATATAATTTGCAAAAAAAAAAAAACAAATTGATAATATTGATGATAATAAAAATGTAGATAAGTCTGGTTTCATAGCCTCCTTAACCTAAGCAATTAAGCCCGAATGAGTGTTTTAACACCTAATACCCTAAAGTCAACTGACTTTGGAGCTATTGGCCCAGTGCTTGTTACATGGGTTAAGGAGAAAAACTTAAGGGAATCAAACATTGCACTATCTACGTATTAGTATCTGCAACCCAAGTTATTAAGCTCGTAGGGGTGTCTCAACACCTAATGCCCTAAGACCAACTGGTCTGGAAGTCATTAGCCGAAAGCTTGTTACATTGGTTAAAGATGCATTGTGTTTTTAATTTATATATATAAGATAATAATCTCAACCCAAGAAAGTTAACCTTAAAAAAACCTTAGAATAGAATATTGTTTTCTTCCAATAAAAGCCTCATCATCTATGTTTTCATATATTGAATATATAAAAAGAAAGTTTATTAATATCTTGTTTCAATAATATCAAGCAGATATATAAATTTAATGAGAGCTTGTTTATTTGGATAGATTAATGGAAATTGAATGATGAATGCATTGCTTTGTGGAATTTGCAAATTGTTTTTCTATTTTAACGCTTTGATTACTAGAGACTAGTAATAAGCTGGTTGGGGGGTGTGATTAGCACTTAAAAGTGCATTTGTATCAAGGTTTTATGTCATTATTTTACACTTGAAGTATCAATATCTCTTTAACTAGAACATGTTTTATAATAACATGTCTACTAATATAAGATACCTTTAATTTATGGTAAATTTTCATCTTAAATGCAGGCCTATCACATAAATCAAAGGATTGATTGATGAGTTGAACTACTGAAATTTAGAAGAGAAAGAGAGGGCTAAGCTTAGAAAAGAGATGTTGGTTTAGTCCAAACTGGAACACCATTTGGTTATTGGATTATAACTAGAGCTGTAGAACGTGGATTTAGGTCTAGTTTATATATATGGAAAGCTAAGACATAGGCCTAAAACTTTCATAAGAGTCCAAGATTCAAAAGGACCGTTTTCAAGTTCAAATTGTAGCAACAACAGAGAAGTCAAAATTTATCCTGCAGCCCAAACACTATTCAATGTTTAGCCCATATCTCAAGTTCTAGAACTCCAAATATACCGATTCTTGTTTTGTTAGAAAGCTAAGATAATTTTCCATAACTTTTATGAAAGCTATCTGCTCAAATGCTGATGTTAACAATTATGTTTTCTGTAGAGAAGAAGATAATGATTGTTACCAAGTCAAGAGATGGCCACCCGCTCAACAATTAATCATCAAATCAATAGTTCTGAATTTTGGCCAATAAAATAAGGCATTTGCCATGCATTTAGGCATCTTGATTTCAGATCAAGATCATTTCCTTACTTGCTTTCTTTCTATGTATTTTGTAATGTTTAAGTTTTATTTCATGTTATATTTTTCTTAATCTCTTGTTTATGCTTTTCATTTTCTTTACTATACTTATGTTCTTATGTTGTTTATTTATGTTTCGCTTTTCCATTATGTTTAGTTAAGTTTATTATGTCAATGTGAAAAGATTACACTAATGGTGTAAGAATAAGTGTAGTGTAAACTCAACATGGACTTTAATGTTTGATACTAACATGTTTTGTATTTGATATCTTATTCACTCTTAATACTTTGCTTGTTAAATGGTTAATCTAGATTTATGTTGTATAACCCTTGGTACTACAAATACTTGATCCTTTCATGACCAACTGTATGGTATAACCGACACCTGTGTTACGAAAGAAACTTGATTTGTTCTTAACATAAATTAACATCATGAATACCTGACAATATTTACAAGTATTAGCATTATTCGAATAAGATAACTAATGTAATCATGTTAACAATTTATAATCCGATTGGAACCTCCTTTGTATGTGGTTTGTAGTTGAGTAATAAAAAGAGTTTATACTATACTTATTTGAAATACCATTAGTGGATCCTCTAAACTTAATAATTTTTTTTATCCTTGTTTAATCTTTTCATCATTATCACATCTCAAAGTTCTCTTCAACATCAATATCATTTTATCATTTGTAATTTATATAGTTCACCTCCCTATGGTTCGATCCCGCTCTTGCCGGGTTATTTATTACTTCGACACTCCTGCACTTGAAAGAAGACATCAATCTTTTGATCATGTCACTGGAATTAAAGAGAATGCAAAGTTCCAGAAGAAAGATGATCCAGCAGCGGGGATCAAGAGCATAGTAAATATAGCTAAAGAAAAACACGGGTTAAAATATGTGTGTGGCATGATATTACTAGTTATTGGGGTGGGGTCCGTACAGGAGTCAATGAGATGGAGGAATATGGGTCAATGATGAAGTATCAAATGGTGTCAAAGGGGGTAGTGGAGAATGAGCCCACATGGAAAAACGATGCATTGGCGTTGCAAGGATTAGGGTTAGTAAATCCAAAAAATGTGTACAAGTTTTATAATGAGTTGCATAGTTATTTGGCAGCAACTACTATCGATGGGGTTAAGGTGAATGTTCAATGTATTTTGGAGACACTTGGTGCTGGATTAGGAGGAAGGGTTGAATTGACTAGGCAATATCATTAGGCCCTTAATGCTTTTGTTGCTAGGAACTTCCTTGATAATGGCTGCATTGCTTGCATGAGCCACAATACTGATGTCTTGTACTAGTAAGTTTCCTTTTCTTCTTTAACTTGTTTATTTTTTGGTAAGCTTGGGGCTTTTTCCTGATGTGATGTGGTGCACATTGAAATGTTATGGCGCAGCTCCAAACAAACAACAGTAGTGAGAGCATCAGATTATTTCTACCCGCGTGATCCAGTATCACACACCATTCATATAGTAGCAGTGGCATATAACAGTGTTTCTCAGGAGAGTTCATGATGCCTGATTGAGACATGTTCCATTCTCTACATGAAGCTGCAGAGTATCATGCTTCTGCTAGTGGCTATCAATGGTGGACCCATCTATGTTAGGTAATAAATCCTAGTCCTTCATCATCAATCAAAATTTCAAAGTTAAATTAAGATATCATCAAATATTTTTGTGCTATGTCATTTGCTAAATGTTTGTGGTAACATTTTTTATGAGCAGTGATACACCTGGGAAGCACAACTTTGAGCTACTAAAGAAGGTGGTACTTCCCGATGGGTATTCTTCGAGCTTGTTTGCTTGGAAGGCCCACCTCTGACTGCTTATTCTCTTACCCTGCTTGTGATGGAGTGAGGTAAGTCTTTTTCTTCTTGATAGTTTTGTCATCTAAGCTAGATAGCATGATGAAAATATTTTCATCTGAATTTTAGCTAATTTCTTATCCTAGCAATGTTGCATTATGGAGAATTTTCTTAAACAATTTTCCTTTTATTGCAGCTTATTAAAAATATTGAGCATGAACAAGTTCACAGGGGTCCTAGGTGTCTACAATTGCCAAGGAGCAGCTTGGAGCAACACTGAAAGAAAGAACGCTTTCCACCAAACCACAACTGAGGCCCTAACAGACACTATTAGGGGTCATGATGTTCACCTCACCGTTGAAGCTGCCACGGACCCAACTAGGATGGCAATTGTGTTTTCTATTGTCACCGAATAAGAGAATTAATCACCCTCCCTTACAATGCAGCCTTGCCAGTGTCATTAAAAGTCCTTGAGCATGACATATTCATTGTAACACTTATCAAGGTTTTAGCAACTGGGTTCAGCTTTGCATCCCAGGGGCTAACCAACATGTTTAATGCAGGTGGAGCCATTAAGGGGCTGAAGTATAAAGTGAAAGGTGGTGCTGAATTATCATAGCTTGATGATGGATACAGGGGTGAAAATAGTGGTGTGACTGAAGAGAGGGTGGGGAACTATGGCAATGAATTGGTAGCGAAAGTTTTCATAGAGGTTTAAGGATGTGGCAAGTTTGGTGCTTATTCATCTGCTAAGCCAAGGAAGTTGACACAATCAAAAGATTGATATCTTATCACAAGTGCAGGAATGTCGAAGTAATAAATAACCTAGAAAGACCAGGATCAAACCATAGGGAGGTAAACTATATAAAATTATAAACAACAAATGAAAAAGAGTTGAAGAGAACTATTGAGATGTGATATTGATGTGAGTATTAATCAAAGATAAAAGCAATTGTCAAGGTTAGAGAATCCACTAATAGTATTAGAAATAAATATAGTATGAACTCTTTTTATTAATCAACAGGAAACCACACACAAAGGAGGTTCCAAACGGATGATTTATCCTTAATAGTTCATTATAAATTTTTAACATGATCATATTAATTATCTTATTTTAGTAACACCATACTTTTAAATATTGTCAGGAATTCATGATGTTAACTTATGTTAACATCAAATCAAGTTCCTTTCATAGCACAGGTGTCGGTTATACTATACAGTAGGCTATGAAAGTGCCAAGTATTTGTTGTACCAAGGGTTGTACAACACAAATCTAGATTAATCATTTAACAAGCAAGGTATTAAGAATTAGTAAGATAAAAAGATAAGACATGTTAATAACAAACTTTCTTGGATATAAATATTGAAGTCCATGTTGAGTTTATATTATACTTATTCTAACACCATTAATGAAACATTTTCAATTTGACATAATAAACTTAGCTAGACATTGTGAATAAGAGAAACATAAATAAACTAGAAAAGAACATGGTTATGATGAAAAGTATAAACAAGAGATTAATGAAAGCAAAATTTAAACATTACAAAAATACAAAGAAAGAAAGTAAGAATATGATCTTGATTTGAAAACCAAGATACCTAAATGCATGGCAAATACCTCCTTTTATAGGCCAAGATTCGGAACTATTGATTTGATGACTAATTGTTGAGTGAGGGGTCACCTCTTGACTTGGTAACAATCCTTATCTTTTTTTCTACAAAAAAGGTCATTGCTAACATCATACTCTGAATAGATAATCTTCATGAAAGTTCTGGCAAATTGTCTCAGCTTTCCAACAAAACAAGAATGAGGTCATTTAGACTTCTAGAACTCGAGATATGGGCTGAACACTGAACAGTATCTGGGCTGCAGGACAGATTCCCACTTTTCTGTTGTTGCTACAATTTGAACTTGAAAACGATCCTTTTGAATCTTGGACTCTTCATGGAAGTTTTAAACCTATGTCTTAGCTTTCTATCCATATAAACTAGACCTAAATCCAAGTTCTACAACTCCAGTTATGATCTAATAACCGAATGGTGTTGCAATTTGAATTCAACCAGCATCTCTTTTCTAAGCTTAACCCTCTCTTTGTCTTCTCAATTTCAGTAGTTAAACTCATCAATCAATCCTTTGATTTATGTAAAAGGTCTCCATTTAAAATGAACATTTACCATAAATTAAAGGTATCATATATTATCAGACTTGTTATTATAAAACATGCTCTAGTTAAGGAGTTATTGATACTTGAAGTGCAAGATGATAATATAAAACCTTGATAAAAATGCACTTTTAAGTACTAATCAGAAGTGTATTGTGGACTCAAATGTGGTTGAATTTGTGTATGATTTGAATTCTGGGTTGGTTGGTTTTAGCTTGGATTGCTTGCCTGAGAAGGGCAAACTTCATGTTGAGATTCAGTAATACGAAAATTCTATTAGAATAGAGTTAAGGGCTACATGGAAGGTTTGGGTATTGGGGTATATATTGTTCTTGCATGTTTCCCCTCTAATTTTCTTCCCTCTGTAGTTTACTAGTTCATGTAATCATGTGAGGAATTGAAGGGGAATGGTCACTTAAAAATTCTGCACTAAGCTCAAACAAACTTAAAAGACTCTTACAAAAATTCATCTCCAAGTTGTTTGATATAATCTGAATCATTGAAAATGGTGATGATCAACCAACAACTAATGTTTCCTCCTCTTTTCATTAATCAAACATAAACTAATCAAACATAAACGAGAACAGTTGGAAACCATAAAAGAAAAAGGAATGCACTTCAATTGCTTTTTTCAGTAAAGCATGATTTATAAGGTATTGATAATGAAACGTATTGAATAATCCTGAGATGATTGTGACACTAATATGAATCTAATGGACCAAAATAAACGACAGAAAACCAATCTAAACTTTATCTGCACTTAAAATCAATAATTATTCAATCATCAAAATTAGCCATGGATGGCATGAACAGGAAGAAAAAAATCTTCTTGGTACTGGGAGGGTGGGACAGGGGGCCTAATGGAACTGGAAAAGCTAGTTTTATAGACTTCATGCGGATGTAGACCAATGGCAAAGAAGAAAATTAAAAATGGCTCTAAATTGTTTCAAGATGCTATTCTCAACATATACTGAAACGTTTTTTACGGAGAGATCCTTTTTGTGTTTTGATAATAAATACAGTAACTTGAAAAACCTACCTAGAAAACCCATCAGTTTTTTCTTCCATTAATTGAAAAAGTCCTAGGGATGGTCTTTAAAAGAGGTTTAAATTGCATCAGTCTAATCACAAAATTCTGCAAATTGAAATGACCACTTTCCTAAGTAATTATGTCTTAATCCATGAGATTCTTATTTGTCCTGGTTTCTATAGCATAATTTCTCACCATATTGTTGCTATATTATTAAGGTTGTTCTACAAAAAGTTACAGCTCCAATTCATAATTACATTCATCATCCTCTTGTTTTTGTTGTAGTTGTTCTTCAATTGTTGCTATATTATTAAGGTTGTTCTACAAAAAGTTACAGCTCCAATTCATGATTACATTCATCATCCTCTTGTTTTTGTTGTAGTTGTTCTTCAATTAGTTGCAGTTCCAATTGATGACTAAATTCATCACCAAAATCATCATCGTGTTGTACATGTTTTTTGTGCTTGCTGAGCATTGTTGATTCAATTCTGTTTGCTGATAAAACACTTGCCTTAGCAAAAAATTAAATTTTTTTTGTATTTTTTAAATCGTTTTAACATGCTGATCTCAAAAATAATTTTTAAAAAATAAAAAAAAATATATCATTTTAATACATTTCAGCATGAAAAGTTATTTGAAAAACAACAGCAACCATACTCCCAAACACTCTCAATCATCTCCAATAAATTCCCTATCATCTGATATATCATCTGATATATGCTGTATGTTTTGGACATCTACTGCCTTCCTTGCTTCTGTAAAAAAAAAAAAAAATGGTAAATTAAATACATCATTAGATACTGAAAGAATTTTGAAAGGGAAATATAAATTGGAGACTCCATGATATCTGGACCAAGCATTTAACATGGTTTAGATAGTATTAATTGATCTGCTTCAAAGTTTATACAACACCATAAATGATGTGGATAAGAATCACAAAGAAATTTTTGGGTTGAGTAACAAATCAACAATAAGAATAAACACAAACTCTTGTGGAAATAACTAAGCAATCAAATATATTTAGAAAATCTCTACCACCCCCGCCATTTATCCTAGTAAAAATTGGAGTATAACCAAAAATTCAACAATTAGATAAATTCAAAAAATCACCGCCAGGTAAATGCAGCTTCTTAGAGTTAAAAAAAAAAAAAGTGAATTGGTAAACTAGTTTTGCATATGGTAACAGCTAGAATCACTAGTATATTAAGGAAGAATACACGTTACTTTCATGATTTGATGCTTATTCAGTCTAGAACTTTTAAATAAGGACATAAGATGGATAAAAGAACATACCTCTAATGGCATGTTTCTTTGCCTGTGCACATTCTGTTGACATTTTCTTGAGCATCTCTAAATCAAATTATATACCCTGCAGATGCAATTCAATCCATAACCTTATTCAAAAAAAAAAAACAAAAAAAAAGAAGGAAAACCATGGCACCAACTATGAGTATTGTACAATCATTATACCTACAGGTATCTATTTTCAAAACAGGAAAAGAAGACGGGGCCTATTTGCAACTATTGATCCAGTGGCACCTGAGTAAAACCTTTACATGAGTTATGCAACATCCCAGCATGTCCATATGAAGGAATTGCTCAATCCGAATATCATCAAATAACTTGTTATAAAAAAAGCAGTGGAGCAATAAGAGGATCCATAGAATGTTTTAAAACCTGAAACCTGACTAATCATGCTATTATATTAGATTGGAATAAATTATAAACTATATCATTCTTAGAAAACATACTTCTTATATGCAACTTGCATACAGGCATCTTGCAATTCTGAGTTGGTTCACCGTCTCACTGACAGAACCTTCATGTAAATCCACAAACCCAAAGAGAAACACGTTCTTTTCTAACATCCTTTTGACCAAAGTAGGTACTACTTTTATTCCATGTTCTTTTGCATTTATAACAAGGGTCTTGAGTTTCTTCAACTCTCCTGTCAGATAACATGAAGAAATAAGATGGTGAAAAAGAGAAGGAAAAACAAAACTTCAGTTAATCACAACTTCATTATTACTATCATCACTAAATTCACCTCAACATGATCAAGAGCAATAAAATGCTTCCAAATGAGAGTTCACACAAAGAAAAACCCTTAAGCATGTTCACTTTAAACCTAAAAGTCCAACCAATGAAAGAAATTAATCACGACGACACTGACAATACAATGCAAAAACCCAGTTTGTTCATGGCTGAATACAAGAGTGGCCCCATAAAGAAAAGAATGGAAAAGATGATTCATGACACCAATAATGATAAATTAGAATAAGACCTAGCAGAAGTAGTTTGTCTGAGGTAACTTCCAATTTTAATAAAATATTATTGTGCAAAAATCATTCAAAACAACCAAAAGTCACACAGTAATATGTAATCAATTAGTTCTAGTAAGAAGGATAAAAGAATTAATTTGAAAGCCAATTTGCACATCACCTGCCATTCAGATAAGCAACGAGAATTAGAGCAAAAGCTTCATAATATGGCATGGCACATAGTACAACCTCATCAAAATAAACTAAACCTCAAAATTAAGTACATTAAAGATAAAGTTCATGCAGAAAGTGCAGATATACCAAGAGAAAAGTACATTTTGAAAGGAGGCTTGAATGGTTGAGTCTTATAAAGACAGTAAAGGCAGTACATGCCTCCTAACCTTTGTGATAAAGAAGAAGTGCTAATCATGTGACCTACAATTGATTGCATGTTGGTTAGCAAAATTTGCATTAGAAATTGAATTAAAAAAAATCCTTGATTTACTTTCAAGGAGACAATCATCTAAATTCACTATGATCATGGTAAGATTAAACAAGCTCTCGCTTACATATGCCTCAAGAAATATGATTAGATGGCAACATGATCCAAAAATTATCCAGCCCCAGATGGGACTTGTCCATTACCAGAAACGGGCTTTATAAAATATAACCAGGGCAACAATTTTTAAACTGAAGAAAAACTCACAACGACAACTGGATTCTAGCACAGACATTATTTGCTTCAATGACAATACAAAAATCAAGTCGGTGAGAGCTCACCAATTGTATGAGCACCAATTGTATGAGCATACAACGATTGCATAAAGAAGGCCAATTTGGTAGAAGAATTGGCTTCAAAGATGTAGGTAAACTTCCTGGAAAGCCATACTCTTTTCATATCAGCCAAAGTTGTAAACTCACCCTAACAGTTCCCGAACACCACAACTGTTAAAACAATCAAAACATAATAACCTTCCTGAAAAACAATAGCTAAACAAAGCAAAAACAGCCCAACATAACAAATCCAAGTAAACACCTCAACAAACTCATTTATAAGCTCATCAATGTCCAACTTGAATGGAGACAGATCCATAGCGCCAGAGACTCTTCAAATCTTAAAACACAAAGACAATATTAATTCCAGTAACCCTTTGGAATTACAAAACAATATCAACAAGAAAAATAAGAACCCAAGTAACTATTGAGTTCAATTTCAAGATTTTAAACGGAGAAAAAAAGCAAGAAAGGGACTAAATTCATATCTCTAATTGAACAAGAATAAAACCATTTTAAGAATTGAATAAGCAATATCCTCGAATGAGAAAGCACTGACATACACAATAGAAAGGATAAAAAAAGAGGATTTTTTTGCCATAAAGGACCTATCTTTATTTGAATAATCATTCTTTTTATGTTAACCTAAAAAAACAAAATTAAAACAGAAACCTTAAAAAAGACAGAGAAGAAGAGAAGGTTTTTGTGGTGCTTTGGTTTTATATTGTTTCAAACGACGGTGCTCATTTTCTCATGTGGAGTGTTTTTTTACCTTACAGGTTATGATCCCTCGTTGAATGTTTTTCAATCTCCATCCTCTAAAGTGGTTGGATCCAAGCTGAGTTGAGGCGCATCTTAAGCCACAACATAAAGCCACGGCTTGCAAGGACAAGAGAAAATAGTCCAACAAGTTTGTTTTATTGATTTTAACTTTTTTTTTTTTTTTTGTCTTAGAATATAATATATCACGTTTAACGTAATACTAGTTGGATTGCCCGCGCGCTGCTGCGGGCAATCTTGCTGTAGCTTTCTTGCCAATTATAAATTCATGAAACCTAAATCACATAGCAAGAGGGAAAATGAAGAACTTTCCTAGCATGCAAGTAGGATCTAGATTCATTAAAAGGTAATGAATGTAGTGGTTAAGCAATAATATCTTTAATTAAAAATATTTGTCATCCAATGATTCTAGAACAAAGAAGCACTTAATAAATTAAAAAGAGTTGCATATAGCAATGCTAGCAAGAGTCAAGTCGAATGCTGTTAAAGGAAGTGAGTTTTAGCAAAAGCTGCAAAACAATATCCAGTGCATGCATGGCATGATCATCCATGGCTACATGTCCTATAAATGAAAAATGAATCATCAAGTAACTAAAATAGAAAAGTTTGAGCAAAAAAATTAGAAGCTTCGTATTTCTTTGAAAAGATCTAAGGATAAAAGATTTCAATGTATGTCATCACAAAACAAATATAATTAATTCTATGGCATACAAAAAGAACTGGAAATGAAATTAAATCATCGATGACACCAAAAATATCAAGAGCATGTTGATCCTCTGATTCGTTAAAGCTTAGAAACAGTTGTTCGACAGATCAAAACAAAGATTCCACCATGCATTCTATTAATTTCTCACTGCATAATAGAGCAATGAAACCACAAAACACAATTCAAATACAAATCATTTGATATTCAACCAATATCCAAAAACCTAATGCCACCAAACTAAAAGCAGAGACATAAAAAAACATGGTTAACTTAATAGATAAATTATTATTAAATAATACTAATCCAAAGCAGCATAGAGCCTGCAAAAACATACAAAATTGCCAATAAAGCAAGTCTATAGAATGTTTTCTTGTAATATCAGAAATGAGAAAACAACATGGAAACAAATATAATTGCAATCATGGTTATCAAGTAAGATAAATGGAAATTTCTTAGAAAGGCTTAAATAACTTATTAGGACTTGAAAGATTTTGAGCAAGAGAAACTGACAGCACAATCCTAAACCAGCAGAAGCAGTGGATAAATTATGCCAGAAAAACAGATATGGTAAAGCATAAACTTGAGAAGCCATAATCCATCAAAGTGAATGATCTACCTAAAGTGATATGGATTAAAGAAAAAGAATGCTAGGCAAGTTAGTTGCCAAGCCAATAGTTAAGCCTAACCAATTAAAGCTAGGTACAATATGTTGTAAAAAGTAAGAAGCCTACGCAAAACTTGGTAGTGAGATAGCATATGAAATATGGTTACTCAACAGCCAAGACTGGAAAAAAAAAGCAAGGTGCTGCAGTTGATTTAGTAGTAAATTATTGTGGACCGAAGGTATAAGAAAAATGAAAAGGTAAACAAAAATGAATCAAATATGCAATGGCAGTCAATAGAGTTGAGATCTAGATTATTACCTGTAAAGTTGCATTTAACAAAACAGGCTATTGTCAGATCTTAGTTGCCTCGTTTCAATAAAGAAATTTTAATCCTTTAGAAATAATACCAGAAAGGCAACTAAGATAATTTAAGTTTCTCACTCGTTTCTTCTTAATTCCAAATTCAAAGGCGTAAAAAGCCGAAACTGAAAAACAAACCATTGAAATAACCAACACAAAAAAAAACTTTGCATGTATGAAAAGAAATAGTCAAGGCCTACGTCTTTTATTTATTTCATTAACACCCCCCCCCCATTTTTATTTTATCAAGTATATATATCTTGTTGGATGCAAAGTGCGTATGGATTTAAAAGTGATGTCATTTTCAAAGGCTAAATTCAAAAGTATAAATTCTGTTGAATTCTCAAAACAGGAGAAAGCAAAACAGCCTTGCAACATGTGAAAAAGAAAAACGTATCAAACTTATGGAGTATGGGTCCCTATAAGGAGTTGATTAAAACCATGCACAAATAACAGCACACCTCCAGCTATTAGAACAAAAAAACCAAATTGTGAAAATGCAAGATGAGGACATAAAAAATATTTTTCATGTAATATATGAAACTTGTTCACTCGAATGAAAATACCTAAAGCACTGCACTCTTATAACATAGAGACAGTAGCACACTGAGTCAAATATTTCAACAATATGAACACTCCCACCTGAATACCATCCACTTATGGAAGAAAAAAAAATTAAAAAAAATGGTTGGTTAAGAGCCACTGGATAATGCAATAATTTAATCCTGGATGGTTCATTGTAAAATAATTATGGGCACAATAACCAAAAGACATATAAGAGACAAAAAGGGAAAAAACCAATAAATATATCAGTAGTAATTAGAATCAAAGAATATTAAACTAAAGTTATAATTAACAATGACACTAACAATTTTGATTCACATTGCCTTCATTATTATCTCAACAACAATCCATGAAAACTACAAAGAAATTAAAATTGTGAACGATAAAAAAATCACTCCCCGGAAAGATTCAAAATCATATTTCAAAGTCTATTTAAACTGTAGTCATAGATGTGCTCAAACCCTGGCTTATCCGTCAAATTGAACTTCAATCTAAAATAATTTGTGAATCATTTTACTTTCAAATGTTTAACTTGAACATTTAGATCCAAATCGGAAATAAGCATATAATGAAAAAGAATCCAATAAAATTGTTAGGAAAGCTTAACAAAATCACATACCTGGCCTCAACAAAGCATCACTAATTTCTCAAGCTTTATAGCATATATATGATCTGTCAACTTTTCTCTACAGACACTACCTTGCAATTTATAAAGGAAAAGTTTAAAAAAAAATTACCAAATAAATTATGAATTGGTTAAAAAAGCATCACCACTACAAACACCCAAATGTAAATTTCAAGAAATAGATCCTCGCTAACATTCACTTCAGTCCAAAAAACAAAAACCCAAGGAACAATATATCTGATATTAATAGATTCAAAGATTCCATTTTCTATTAATTCAAAGAGACCCGGAAGATGAAAAATCAAAATCAGTAGTTTTTCTCACCCGACTTGGCCTTCCTTGCTTCTCTCTCTTATGTCTTCAACTCCTAAAAAAAGATGCAAAGACAAATCAACTATAACTTCAATGAATGTATGATCTAAAAGAAAAAGGATTTGCCTGTAACCTAAAATAGAACAGGAAATTTCCAATTTGTGGTCAAATGAAAAAGAGAGCACCCTCAGAGCCTTTGTTTCTCCTGTTACAGGTTTGATTCTCAATTATGTGGTTAGGTGGACATCAATAATTAGTCCCAGCACCTGTTAATATTTAGCCTTGACAATAGATAATTGCTAAGCCACAGCAAACAAAGTAAAAGGAACTCATAGAATCAGAAAAGCTACTGTAAAAACTGAAGTTCTCGTGTTCAAGCAATCTAGATCAAAATCTAGCCTAATGTAGAAGTTTATAATCGAGACTAACAAGGAACCTATAGTCAGTGACACTGAGCACTAAGATCTAAGATCCTCTACTTTCACAAGAGCATTAGAAACTTCTGTAGCAGATCTGTACTGAAGCCAGTCCTTTGCACACACAAGGGCTTCCACAGTTTCAGGTCTCAAATAACTCCGATACTCATCCAGCTCTTTGATCTCGGTATCAAATACAGAGTCAGGGTCAGCAGTAGACACCTGCATGGTCAATATATCACAAGCCATTTTTGAAAGAACTGGATACTGGAGCTTGTTCTCTTCCCACCATTTCAGTACATCCATCTCTTGGAAGCGAGGCAACAAAGACTCTTCTAAATACTGCTCCAGCTCCGACTTCTTATTTTGGCTAGTAGTCTCCACATACGCATCAAAATCTGTGAGCTCATTGTATGAAATTTCTTCAGTCTTCATGTTCTCAAAATTTCCATCTTCAGCATGAGCTGGCGTATGAGGGAGAGGAAGCGCCGCATATTCGAGAAAAAGCTCATGGAGCGCATCATCAACAATGTTAATGTATTTGCTAGCTTCTTTACCATAGAATTTCACAAAACTGAACTCAATCAACTTCATCCTAAACCGAGGATCCAAGACTACAGCAATTGCCAAAGCTAGGATGCACTCCTTCAAATATTTGTCTATCTTTTCTTGCATTATTTCAGCGAGACTGATGACAAAGGGATCCCCATGACTTGTAATAGAATGATACAGCTCATGCATCTTCCAGACTTCGTGGAAGAATGTCTTCTGGTTTGGGTTAGTTCTAGAGGCAAGGAAGTTGGCTGCATCAAAAAGAGGTTTCAAGTACGTGCATATAATGTCAACCCGCTTCCAGTCTTCCATGGATGGAGCCTCTTTGTAATCAGGATCGGAAGTATCTAGGCAAGAAAATACTTCCTTCAACTCTGAAGCTGCAACCAGCATCTGATACGTTGTGTTCCATTGAGCTTGGTTGTCAAGAGATAGTTCTTTTTCACTGGGGACTTGAAGCTGTTCCTTGAGGTCAAGGAACTTTTGCTCATGGAATTCTGAGGTCTTCACATACTTTACACTGTAACGGACTTTCTTAATGATCTCTCGCCCTGCCCATAGCACATCTTTCGCAAAGTTGCTTAAAGTACGAGCACTGCAGTTCCCAAGGATTAACTGACCATTGATGACAAGGGGATTTTTTACAGAGAGTAGAGATCTGAGGTTTTGAAGCCCAGGTTCACCCACTGGATGATTGAAAGTGATAGAAAATAGTTTGCCTTCCAAACTCCAATCAGATAGGCAGGTAGCAACAGCATGGCTAAGAGCTGCATCTGAGTTAGGGTTCGGTTCCATCACAACATTGAGAATCCGCCTCTGTGGCTTCCAATAACCATCAATGAAGTGTCCTGTTATAAACACATAACCTAAGCTTTGGCTAGATGTCCATACATCCAGTGTAAGGCAAACACGTCCAGGCAAACCCTCAATGAACTTCATAACATTTTGCTTTTCCCTCAAGTAACTTGAGACACAATCTCCTTGGACAATATTAAAGCTCACCATGTCAAATCTGGGTTCAAGACTCTTGAGAAAAGTTACAAATCCAGAATGTTCGACCATGTGAAGAGGGTAATCATGGATTATCATCATTCTGGCAATTTCAGGGCGGCAACGGTCTGAATCAAATGAAATGTAGGCTGAGCTATGGGATCTGTAGTGACGTCTTGGTGGATCAGAAATACTGCCATTTCCATTCATCCCTGGTGTACCAGGTGTTTGTTGATTCCCCTGATTGCGTAGTAGTGCTAGACAAGTTCCCTTGGCAATGTGACGTTTAAGATGGCTGGTACCAGCTACTTTTGAACCTGTGCTGTATGCAAAGCTTTGCTTGCACTGCTTACAGAATGCCCTTCTACTTTCAGCGCTTACAGTTTCTATGGTGAAGTGTTCCCAAACCATGGACTTCCTTTTCCTCCTCTTGTTAGGCTGTGTTTCAGGAGCAGGCATCGAATGATTGTTTTCTTCAAATGTTTCCATCTGGTATTCTGGAGTAGTAATCAGCTGATTATTCTCTTCAAGGGTTGCCAGCTGGTATTCTGGAGTAGTAATCAAGTGATTATTGTCTTCAAGGGTTGCCATCTGGTTTTCTGGAGGTGTCATCATCTGATTATTCTCTTCAAGTGTTGCAATCTGGTTTAAAAAAAAAAGAATTCCTACTTTATGCAGCAAAATGAAACGTGACTGCACATTTATTATAAGATTTGAACACGGCATAAAATACTAATTTCAATGTGGTGATATCACAAATGGATTTCATGCAGGAAGCATGGACAATTTAAATTGCAAGGAGATATACTCATACAGAATATTTTCAACATGCTATGCAGACAACCACTGATACGAATGAACGGAGGCAAATACTATACTAGAATACATGGACTTTAGCCTTCAGGATCCATGGTTGATGTTAAATACTATACTAGAATTAAAATTATTGTGACTCGGCCCACCGTCCCTTCAATTGGTACGTGTGACTTTAGGACTTTTTCTTCCTTCGGAAACAGGCATTTAGCCCACATTTGGACCCCCCCCCCTTTTTTATTATCATTGTGATTCCTTTCACAATATGGCAAACCCTAAAAATAACAAAGCAAAATTCTAAATAAATAAAATATTGAGGGGTGAAATTGAATAAAAAAAGTATAAAACAAAAGAAATAACAATTAAAAGAATGCAGATTAAATTTGATAGGAAAAAAAAATGAAATTGAATATTAAGGGACTAAGAAGAGGGAGGTATCAAAAAATGAAATGGGTTGGAATAGATTTCTTTTAGTATCATACCAGCTCACAGAAAATTCCAAACACAGCATAGTAGGGAAAACATCCAGGTGGTACATTGTAAATAGATTGAAACAGACACCTAAATGGGTATTATGAGATGGAATTCATTCCCAAAAAAATCTATTTTTACATTGATGCAAACATGATTAGGATTCAAGTAAGCAATTCCAGGATCATTTTCAATGGGATAAAAATACAATCTAGTAAATACATTACTGAGTTAACAGCTTTCCAACTTACATATGGCAGGATAGAAGACCAAATCTAGCTCAAGAAGTCAACAGAAACAAACAATGACAGTATGATACTAATACAAGACTGAAATGACAGACCAGATTACTCCATTGAATTTCAATACAATAAAATATGCACAAGTAAATTATCAAAGAAATAACTATCATATAAAACTATCCAATGCCCACAACTCCAAGTGTGTCTCAGAGATGACCTCTGCAATGCTGAACACTTGTGGAATTATACCCGTGATTGGTACTGTGAAAGCAGGAGCAGATTCTTATGACTGTACATAGCATCCTTTCACAATGAACTAAATGTATAGACTGCAGCACCACTAGAAATCTCTTGCTCTCAAAATCTAACAAGTAAAATTCAATTCAGCAACATAATTTTTCCCTTCGAAATCACTATCCTCTGATAATTAAAGAACAAACCCATCTTCACACAGGGCCAAAACAAAACTAATAGCACTGCCTCCCTCCAGCCAATATTACAAAAACACGACAAAAATAACATACCTCAATGTTATTAAGCACTTCAAGCAACTTCTTTGGATCTGGATAACCATCTCTACTATACTCCGCAATAGCAATATTATGAAGTACCTAATAAAGCATAACCCAGAGATTACAAACTTAAAAGGAACGAGAAAAAACGAAAAGAAGAGAAAATTCTCACATCAATTACATATTCCAAATACCCTAATACATTGCATAACTTCAGCATTCGCATGCCCGCCTAGATACTGTCCTTAAATTTGAACTAACTAAATAAAGTGCAAAATTAAGCTTTTCAAGTTAATTAACTAAATTAATCTAAAAAAATACTAAGAAATAAAAAGTAGCATCTAAATTAAGTGAGTGAATAATTAACTAACTTAATCTAAAATTCATTAAAATTAAAAGGCAGCAACTCAATTAAGTGAGTTAAATCACAAAATAAAAGTCCATTACAACATTTTACTCGAAGTTAACTTAATTTCTAATCAAATAAAATCCGACAAAAAAAATAAGTGACTTTATATTATTTGTGTAATTATCACCTTTGGATCGTCTTCCTTTTTCTGCTTTAGCTGATACAAAACCTCGAGGCACTCATTGAACCGGCGAGAGTTAAAGTGTAACCAAGCGTCCTTGGCAAGCGTGGCAGTGACGGAAAGGATAGGATCCTCTTCTCCTCCTCCGACGCCGGTGGTGGTGCCGCTGCCGCCGCTCGACGAGACGTCTCGGTTCGATGTCGAATCTCGTGCGTCCATGATCAGATCCAAAAAAAACCTAACGGTCACGATTTGCGTCTTTTTTTTGGTTTATTTGAACTCTCGCTATCTAATCTAATCGATCAATGTGTAATTGTGACTTAACCGTATGGAAATGTAAAAACCCCTAACTTATGGAAAAAAAAATTTTAGTTTTTCGGAGTGTTGAAAATACAGAAAGGGCCCTAGGGTTTTTGGGATTTTGCAGAGAAGTACATTCAGCGAAGAGGGAGAGAACTCAAATGTGAGATAAGGATAGAAAGAGGAAAGTACTTAATTTTTATTTTTATTTTTTCTAGATTTAGGAAAAAGGTTTTTGAGTAAAGGAGTTTTAATTGGGTATTTTAGTGGAGTAAGTGTGAAAGCATGATTGATTTTGTTCTTGATTTTGTGTTTTTGATTTTACTTACAAGCTTTAAATTTTTCAATAATAATAACAACAATTTTGTTAATAAAAAACGAGTTAACATAAAAATATAAAGTTTTATGAATTGAAGAATATATTTTCTTAAAAAAAATGGTAAACTAAGAGAATATTTAAGTTATAGGAGACTTAGTGAAATTAACTTTATTTTTTAAATATTTTTTTTGTTTGTCTTAATTTCTCTTTTTCCTATTTCTTTCGCTTCTCGTGTAAAAACTCAAAGTGGGAAAATCCAAAAAAATGGTCTTTCGCTTTTCTTGCTAATATAACAGCCATGATTATAATGAAACTTTTTTAGAATTATGAGATTGATATGAAAGGTTTTAAACTATATTCATTAAAGTTGAACATTTTAGAATCTATAAGGATTAAAATAAAGTTTACCATTTTTATTTTGTAAATAACTGTTTAATAAGGAATGAGGTATGGGCAAGATTGGCTTTATGGTATGGGCTATTTTAGGGTTGGATTAGACTAGGTTTTTTAGGGATGGTTCAAACTTCAAAGACGTATAAACATTTAATGGGCAAGGGAGAGAGTATTTGATGATTTTAGGGTTGTCATGTTCTTCCAACTTTAGATTAGTACTGTTATTTTGAGACTGTTTTCAAAAGAAGTAAAAGTTTTAATAATTTGTTGAGGGAAATTGGTCATGTGTGCTGATCTTTTATATCATATGCTATTGTAGTTTTCTTGGCTGATGAGAAACGAGGGGAAGCAATTTTGCAAATCTAAGAACAAACTATGTTTTTTTGCGTGTATTTAGTATTTTAGCGAGGAGTGTTTTTTACTTGAAAGTACTAAAAAATTATAAATTTAATGTTGTTTTAAGTTAAATATTTTAAATATAATTTCAAATCCAAAAATAAAAGTGTCGAAATAACAAAATTCAAGATTTGATGTGGTTTTGAAAATGACACAATTTGCAATGAAAAAGGTGGAGCTGTTTAATTTGGAGATTCCATGCTCGCATTTAGGGTAGGAAAAAAAATATTAAACATCAAGAAAAAAATAAAATTTTACATCAATTGTTGGATCCAAAGTTATCAAAAATGCTTTTTTAATATGACACGAAATATACAATATAAACTCGAATAGTAAAATTGTAGGTAAAATATTTTAACTAATTATATATTGATAATTTCAGTCAAGTAATAAATAATAATATAGGATAATTAAAATAAAAAGTTAAATAAACAATATAGAAGTCCTAACACCTTAAAATACATAATTCAAATAAAAATTCATACATAGTTTAAATAACTTAAAAATACAATACAATTGTGTCCATAAAATTTCATTAACTAAAAATTAACAAACTTAAAACATGTAAAAATAACTAATCCTTAGAAAATCTCTTTTTTAGGCCCTGTTTGTTTGCTGGAAAGTAGTTTTCTTTTGAAAAGTGAATTCCGGGAAAGTATTTTCCGATATTTGGTAGTGTAATGGAAAATAAGTTGAAAAACATTTTCCAGTGTTTGGTTATATCATGGAAAATGAGCTGGAAAATAATTTATTAATGTTTTATTTTTTTTCAATTTTATTAAAATAATGAGGAACAAATCTTACAAATTAAAAAGTTGAATGAGAATGAAATTGAAAAAAATATAATTTCATAAATTATCTCAAATAAAATAAATAATAATCAAAATAATAGAGATCAAATAAAAAATAAAAAAATTGAAAGATAAAGAAATTAAAATAATAATAATTAACATTTCATAAATTATTTCAAATAAAATAAGTAACAATCAAAAGAATGAGGACCAAATTTGATAAATAAAAAATTTCAATTAAAAAATGATAAGGGAAAAGCAAAATAAAAATGAGGACCAAAGTTAATATAAAAATTAAATTCTAAAGGATGAAATTGAAAAAAAAAATGAGGACCAAATTTGATATAATCAGCAAATAATATGACATTTCTAAATTTTTCACAACTTCTAGAAAGCGTTTTCCACCCAAAATAAAAGGAAAACACTTTTCTGAAAACCAAGCCAAATTTTTCTTTGACCGGAAAGTATTTTCCGTTGACCAACTTTCCTAATGGCAAACAAACATGAGAAAGTTTGGATAGTGGTTTCCCAAGAAACCACTTTCCGAGAAACAAACACCCCCTTAGATGAGATTTTAAATACCACTGCAACTACATCACAATCTAAGTAAAGAAACTCACCTCAACTCCCCCATTCCTTTTAATATACTATGACACAAAGACAATTCCATTGGGTGTTTCTTGTGCCTTAGCAAGGATGGCTTCAACTTTCTATAATAGCTTGTATGACTATATGAGTGGAAAAAAGAATAACATTGTTACTCTCTATTTGGCTACCCATTCTAACACTATGAACAATACTCGTTATATGAAGCGAGTATTGTAGCACTCTTCGGTTGGTAGTGAGAAAGAAGGTGATTACGGGAAAGGAAAGAGTAGAGAATGGGGTTGTGCTTCTAGTTTTTGTTTATGTTGTTGCTTAGTCTATGGTGGTGGTTGAAATGTTATGGTGTTGCGTAGGATGAATTGGAGCTATTTTTTTAATGATTTTTTTTCAAATTATCTTTGTCGATTTTATTTTTTTAATATTGAGTTGGTTGAGAATTTAGCTTTGTAGTTTTTTTCCTTTAAAACACTGTGAATTGCTACAGTATTTTCCTACATGGTTTATTTTTTTTGTTTTTTTGCTTTGTTTTCTTTATGATTTTTTTTGTTTTTTTTTCCAAAATTGTCTTTGTTGATTTTATTTTTTTAATATTGAGTTGGTTGAGAATTTAGCATGGTAGTTTTTTTCCTTTAAAACAATATGGGCTGCTACAATATTTTCTAGGGGTGAGAAAAAAAATCAAAAAACAGATTAAATCAAGAAAACTGAAAAACAATAACAAAAAAAACGGAACCGTGAAAAAAATCGATTAAACCAATTAAAATTTTCAAAACACTAACCGGTTTAGTTTCGGTTTTATAAGCTTGAAACCGAAAAAATCAAAAAAACTGAACCGAACAGAAACCGAGCCAAACCGAACCAAATCAATTTGAACCAGTTTTTGCTCTAAAATAACCGAATCGAACCAAAAATGATTGGTTTGAACCGGTTTTGGTTTTTTTTAACCAGTTTGGTTACTTTTTTTTATAAAAATTGAATTGAACCGAAAATGATTACTACAGTGTTTCCCCATATGTTTTTTTTATGATTTTTTCTAAAATTATCTTTGTCGATTTTATTTTCTTGATACTAAGTTGGTTGAGAATTATGACACGATCAAAAGATTGATGTCTTCTTCCAAGTGCAGGAGGGTCGAAGTAATAAATAACCCGGTAAGACCGGGGTCGAATCACAGGGAGGTTAACTATATAAATTATAGATAACAACAACAAGAAGTTAAAAAGAGCTTTGAGATGTGATATTGATGCAAGAATTAAACAAGGATAAAATAATTGTCAAGGTTAGAGGATCCACTAATAGTATTTCAAACAAGTATAGTATAAACTTTTTTTATTACTCAACTGGAAACCGCATACAAAGGAGGTTCCAATCGGATTATAAATTGTTAACATGATTACAATAGTTATCTTATTCAAATAATGCTAATACTCGTAAATGTTGTCAGCCATTCATGATTATAACTTAAGTTAACAACAAATCAAGTTCCTTTCATAGCACAGGTGTCGCTTATACCATACGATTGGGCTATGAAAAAACCAAGTATTTGTTGTACCAAGGGTTATACAACATAAATCTAGATTAACCATTTAACAAGCAAAGTATTAAAAGTGAACAAGATAACAAATATAAAACATGTTAGTATCAAACATTAAGGTCCATGTTGAGTTTATATTATACTTATTCTTACACCATTAGTGTAAGCTTTTCACCTTGACATGATAAACTTAGCTAAACATAATGAAAGAGAGAAACATAAATAAACAATGAAAGGAAATGAAAAGCAAAAGCAAGAGATTAATATAAGCAAAACTTAAGCATTACAAAATGTAAAGAGAGAGCAAGAGCATGATCTTGATCTAAACACCAAGATGCCTAAATACATGGCAAATGCCTCCTTTTATAGGCCAAAATTTGGAACTATTAATTTATTGACTAATTGTTGAGTGGGTGGCCACATCTTGACTTGGTGACAATCCTTATCTTCTTGTCTGCCAAAAACGTCATTAATAATGTCATAATTTGAACGGACTTGAATCATGAAAGTTCTAAGAAATTGTCTCAGCTTTCCAGGAAAAAAAGTTGAGGTCATTTGGACTTCTAAAACTCGAGATATGGGCTGAACACTGAACAGTATCTGGGCTGCAGGACAGATTCAGACTTCTCTGTTGTTGCTATAATTTGGACTTGAAAACAGCCTTTTTAAATCTTGGACTCCTATGAAAGTCTTAGGCCTATGTCTTAGCTTTCCATCCATATAAGGCAGACCTAAATCCAAGATCTACAGCTCCAGATATGACCCGATGACCGAACAGTGTTCCAGTTTGGACTGAACCAGCATCTCTTTTTGAAATTTGGCCCTCTCTTTGTCCTTTCAATTTCCGTACTTAAACTCGTCAATCAATCCTTTAATTTATGTGATAGGTCTGCATTTAAGATGAACATTTACCATAAATTAAAGGTATCTTATGGTATCAGACTTGTTATTATAAAACATGCTTTAGTTAAGGAGTTATTGATACTTCAAGTGCAAAATGATGATATAAAACCTTGATAAAAATGCACTTTTAAGTACTAATCACACCCCCCCAACCAACCTACTTGTCCCTAGTAATCAAAGCGTTAAAATAGAAAAACAATTTGCAACTTCCACAAAGCAAGGCATTCATCATTCAACTTCCATTAATCTATCCAGATAAACAAACTCTCATTCAATTTATATATCTGCTCAATTCCTCTTAAACAAAATATTAATAAACCTTCCTTTTTATGTGCTCAATGTATGAAAACATAGATGATGGGGCTTTTATTGGAAGAAAACAATATTATGTTCTAATGTTTAAGGTTAACTTCCTTGGGTTGGGATTATTATCTTTTTTTTTCTTCAATATATATACATATAACTTAAAACACAATGCATTTTAACCCATGTAACGAGCTTTCGGCTAATGACTCCCGGACTAGTTGGTCTTAGGGCATTAGGTGTTGAGACACCACTACGAGTTTAGTAACTCGAGTTGTAGATATTGATACGTAGATAGTGCAATGTTTGATTCCCTTAAGCTTTTCTCCTTAACCCACGTAACAAGCTTTAGGCCAATAGCTCCCAAGTCAGTTGACTTTAGGGTATTAGGTGTTAAAACACCCCTTCGGCTTAATTGCTTAGGTTAGGGAGGCTACGAAACCAAACTTATCTATGTTTTTATTATCATCAATATTATCAATTTGTTTTTTTTTTTTTTTGCAAATTATATACTATCCATTTCCCTTAGTTGTTACCTTTAACAAAAGAACATAAATAATGTAATAATCCAATGTGCAACCCACAATCATATGTTAGAGTGTGTGTGTGAAGATGAAGGTTTAAGAATACTTGTTAAATGAGTATATGAGCATAATCAAGTGATAACAATGCGAGAGTTTGTAAACCTGAATATTTCAAGAAGTATTCTAATAGGCCTTATTATGAATATTACAAATAACCATTAGAAAAAGTTTACTAAGATGCGTCTAAATAGTCAATAAAATTCCCCATTTCTCTGCAATCCTAGTAATAATAGTTTTGTCAAATGGTTTTTAAAAACAAAAACAGTTAATTGGTTAGTTTTTTTTTTCAAATACTACCCTCTCCCCACAACCAAAACGAGACATTGTCCTCAATCTTATAAGGTAGAAAGATAGAGTATAGAAGACATCACCTGAAACAGCGAACATTGACAAACCTGAAGCACACTTAAACAAATATAAAAAATAACAACCCAAAATAATATGCTATTAATAAAATCAAAAGACATAAGGTTTCACAAACGAAGGCTCAAATCCAATCTAAGCCTTTTACGACTTTCCTTAGATGACCAATTTATGCGACTCATGGAGGGATCAATTACAGAGATGAAAGATTGTAGTTGGTCAATCAATTGTTCAGCAGTAGCAACAGAGATTATGATTTGTCGTGCCGAAGATGTTAGAAATTCCTGTTCCACAACTTGATCAAGAAAAGATAACAAATTATCATAAAAACCATTAACATTTAACAGACTTATAGGTTTATGGTGAATGTGCAGTTGGGTCCAAGAGGAAATATGAAAGATCTCTTCCAATGTGCCCAGACCACTTGGTAAGGCAATGAAGGCGTCAGTATAGTTAAACATTTCATTCAGTCGATCAGACATTGTGAAGACCTGTAGTTCCTCTCCAATTGTTTTTCCAATGATGTCCCCTTTTGCTAAAGCTTTGGGGACGACCCCTAAAACTTGACTACCTCCTAAAAATACAGCTATTGACACACACCCCATTAACCCAAGGTTGCCTCCTCCATACACTAAATGAATCTTTCTCTCAGCTAGTACCTGACCAAGATGATTTGCTGATTCTAAAAACTCTTTTTCTTTCCCGGGACTGGATCCACCGAAAACACAAATATTTCTGATGTGATGACTTGAGGAACCTGCCATTTCTACACACTTCTATATTTGTTAAATGTATGGGTTGAGTAGAATTGAAGGGAAATAAGAGAAGATTTTATAGATGAGAAATTTAAAATGTAATCATACCACCTATATGTAGGCCAGCTGGAGTCTCACTCACTCACTCTCTCTCTCTTTATTTATTTATTTATTTTGAAAAAGCATGTGTATGTACAGATAGTTATGATTATGGCTCACATCTTCCCTTGGTTTTACGTCCAAGAACGGCTTAAACAACCTCTATGGGTCGGGGATAGGCTTCCCATCTAGTTTTCTTAAAAACCGGCAAACAAGGTCTTTTATAGTTAGATTCCCAAGACTAAATCGATCATATTCTTTATAGAATTGTGGCCATAAATCATGAATTACATAATGCACATCTCCACTAGGATGCGTCTCAAGGGTCAATAGAGATTATCTAAAGACCCCTTACTCAGGCCATCCTTAATGAATTGTATTTTATCTTCACGATTTATAGATACCATTTCTAAAGAATGACATGTTGCATTACAAGTCCATCTGGCACATTTGTGACAGACTTTCAGTCGTTTTGCACGACATTTCTTTGCAAAAGTGCTTTTACCTGTCCCAAGCATGTGTGAAATGAAAGAATTGGAATACTCACCAGATAATCGAACTTTTGCTTTAATCAGCCAGCGAATATGTTCAGGAATTCCATGATTCATTAACAACCTCAATCTTGCACACATAGCACGATAAGTTTTTGTAATCGCATTCTGAGGCAGAGCAGGAAAGTACTTTTTTAATTTTTCAAGAGTGGTGTTCATTTTCAAATGAGAGTTGGAGAAGAGATTCAAAGAAGGGAGAAAGAGCAAAGAATTGCACAAATATATACAGATATCAGTTATTATGGGAAACTGAAAGAACCGACTTAAGTCATGGAGTACCGTTATCCGCCATTTGACCGGGGTGAGAGAGACTAGCAAAATTAGAGTCACACCAAAAAGAAACAGAAAAACAATGTGAGAAAAACAAAATAATTAACCTTTATCTACAGGATCATTCAAACCAATGGATTCATTTTCACTAGGAAAATTATCAAAGTAAGCTTTCAAACGATGTCCATTTACCCTAAAAACATTGTTATTCTTTGGATTTTTAATATCAAAAGCCCTATAAGGATATAGATGTTTCACAATAAATGGACCGCTCCATCTTGATCTTAGCTTTTCAGGAAATAAATGGAGTTGAGAATTATTGAGCAAAACTTTTTGACCAGTATAAACTTTTTGATAATTTTCACAAGTTTTGCAGAACACATGCGTGTCTTTGAACGTGGTGGGCCAATAAAATCTACATTGTAAGATTTTTGCAGTAGTCTTCTTTGATGAGAAATGACCCCCATATGCCTTAGAATGACAAAGTTTAATGACACTACTTACCTCATTATCGGGAATGCATCTTCAAAATATTTGATCAAGACAATATTCGAATAAGTAAGGGTCATCCCAATAAAATTTCTTCACTTCGTTCAAAAACTTACCTTTGTCTTCAGTACTCCAGTGAGTTGGCAAATCTCCTGTAGCAAGAAAATTGATATTTTTAGCAAACCAAGGCATTGAACTAAGAGAAAGTAAGGATTTGTCAGGAAAGTAATCATCGGTTGGTGTGATGTCAGATATTGAATTTGTTGTCTCTTGACAAAAGATTCGCATCAACATTTTCAATGCCCTTTTCATCCGTGATTTCTTCCTGAGAATAAGTCATTTGCAAATCTTCAAATTCATCAAGCTATTTTACTCAAAGTAGATTCAAGTTGATCATAAACTAATTCTTCAATAGAATCTACTTCTTGTAAATCATTATCATCTCCAGGTTGCTTGCAAATGTTGAAAATATTCATCTCCAATGTCATGTTTCCAAAAGATAGCTTCATCAATCCATTCCTACAATTAATCAATGCATTAGAAGTTGCAAGAAACGGACTTCCTAAAATAACAGGAAATGAATTACATGCTTCAACAGGTTGTGTATCCAAGACAATAAAATCCATAGGGTAAATGAATTTATCGACTTGTACTAACACATCTTCAATTATTCCTCTAGGCACTTTTACAGATCTATCGGCAAGTAAAAGAGTTACAGAAGTTGGTTTTAACTCACCTAGATTGAGACTTTGAAAAACTGAATATGGAAGTAAATTCACACTAGCTCCAAGATCAAGTAAAGCTCTTTCAATTTTATGTTCTCCAATAAAGCAAGAAATCGTAGGACAACCAGGGTCTTTATATTTCAATACATTATTGTTCTGAAGAATGGCACTTACTTGTTCGGCTAAAAAGGCTTTCTTTTTTACATTCAGTTTTCTCTTCACAGTGCACAGATCTTTCAAAAATTTAGCATAAGAAGGAACCTGTTTAATAGCATCCAACAAAGGTATATTGATCCTTACCTGTTTGAAAGTTTCAAAGATTTCAGAGT